>Ga0105239_10001146_pt1 | contig 36486 bp, 44 predicted proteins | sample KBSC44metaG_FD_92761 | JGI IMG/M metagenome (GOLD analysis project Ga0105239, IMG submission 92761) | Corn rhizosphere microbial communities from Kellogg Biological Station, Michigan, USA - KBS C4-4 metaG | ecosystem: Host-associated > Plants > Roots > Rhizosphere > Soil | place: Michigan, USA... | reverse complement strand
GGCAGCTCACGTGGTAGTCGTCCGCAACCAATATCTAACAGGCAACTTCTGTCTCTGTCTCCCACGCCCTTTTACACTGACATAAATTTACCTAGACCCGCGGAAGGGACGGGAGCGATGCATCATCTATCTACCTGATCACGACACCAGCATCTGCCAAGGTTAGCCAATATCACGTTGAGGATCGTCCTGAACTAAACCTACCAACAACTATTTGCTGGCCTGTGATTGAAGTATTCTTCGCGGTAGAGACGAAAGAGTCCGCACAATCATCGAGATAAGTCTTTCTCGATGGTCAGTATGCTAACTGCATGCTGGGCAAAGGAGACTCACTTCGTGCTTCAAGGCAGCCGCATTGATCGTTGCCTGCCTTCGATCCTCGGTATAACGCATGCCCTGAGTCCGTTAGCGCTCGCGTCAACGTCTACAACTAGAACAAGGCTTGCCCAGTCCGTAAGGAGAAGTCCTGGCAAAATCGCATTGACCCTTATCTTCGGCCCTTGCGTTGAAGCGAGACACTTCATCAAATGGACACCTGCGGCCTTTGTTACAGCTAGGGATTTCAAATCAGTACTCCTTCCCTAACAACAAAAGAGATTCTGCAACCTACAGTAGCCCATGCTACTTCCGGAGATACTGATAGCCTTCGATCCTTTGCTTTAGTATAGTTTCCGTCCCCTAAGGGCATCCGGGCTGAGCTCGTACCGCAATCGATGACGACATGAGAAACACCCCGCCCTCGGGATTTTCGTTGAATATCGGTGCAGCTTCCTGCATCAGGCACAAGTGCGACATGACATTGGTTTGCCAGCACTATCCAAGTCTCTAAATAAGCATACTGTGTATCTCGGCCAAATGCGCATACATACCTTGTTCCATTCATCATGACTTAGGTCGTTGAGGTCTCCGAAATTGGCAAACCTGGTCCAGCCTGCGTTGTTGACAATGATATCAACTCCATCGAGCTGCTTAACCGTCTCTTGGACCAGTCGAGCACAGTCAGCGGGTATTCCAGCGTCCTGAGAAAGTGGCATATCAGCTCGATTCTGGGAAGGATGATTTTATCAGATCCCGAGGTCGTCGCCATACGTTACATACCCCTTGTACGATGGCCGCCTTGACTTCGAACTCTTTCTTGCATCTCTCTGCAAGCTCCTCCGCTTGGTCTTTGGAGCTCACATAGTTGATCATGAGATTGCAACCTTCAGCAGCAAATTTCTCACAAATGGCGGCGCCCAAACCTCTGCGCACCTTCTGATTAGATTCGACGGATCCAAATGAACCTTCTTCGGCGGCTGGAATCTCCTCAGAAAAGATGCAAAGGCATACCTTGATCCACCTACAATCAACGCATTGCGACCTTTTACACTGTACGGCATAACGAAGTCGTATAGTACGCTGGTCGAATTTGAAGTAGCCTTGTCAACAAGATATGCATGTTTTTATGCCATTTGGCTAATGTGGTAGTCGAGGTTCTCAAGCAGCTCTTCCGAAAAATTATGCAATATGGACCGGTTGTAGATAGAATGGTTCTCCCCGCAGAAGATAGTCAAGGCATACGGGACAGTTAGGTGTATACATTATTACCCTCCCATCTAGCCCAAATAATGGTAATTTTCCCCACAATCAACTGGAGAGGGAATTGCCGATTGCCGCACATAGGATGCCGTGCCCTTACCCTTTGATTAGAAGGTCCCACATTGACAGAGTCAGGAAGCATTCTATACGACCCTGGTAGTATCCGACCGTGCTTTAACAACCGAGCCTGTGTGGAAAATAAGTGGCCCCGCAAAACTGGCGCCAAGACGACTTCAACTATACAAGTGCTTGGCTGAGCTATTCTTTCCAATGCGTTTAAGGTAATGAAAATAGTACTAATGAAATCACTGTGGTTTAAGGTGTGCCTTGGTCGACCGACCCTTTAGCTAGAGCATAGATATTTTCCAAAAGGCGATGGCTGGAGTGCAGGAATGGCAGATCCATGAGAAGCGTCCAAGAATGCGGACAGGAGACTCGACCAACGATGCCAAGCACAAGGCAAGGCACATGTTTCAAGGCCAAAAAAGAGATTCTATGGATCTTGCTTTTCATCTGGGCTGTTGTAGGTCTCACACTTCTTTGGTTCGCCATTGCCTATACCAAGATTTCCCAGAACCAGGAGTTTTTGGAAACTCAAATCCGTCATGGTTTCATTACCGGTTCGTGCAATGTCACCTATGATGTGGACAACTCTGTAAATTGCAATACATTTGCCGGCAACGACTGGTCACTCATCCCTGACCAACGTAACTACTCTATCTCCAGTGGACTTTACATGTCTTCCCGAGGTCCTGTAACGACTGTTCAAGGTTCTTGCAATGGCACCGAATATCAATTATACGGCGGAGACAACAAAGCCAATCTGTGGCTCCTCATGATAGCTCTTCCAGCTGTTTTCACGTTGTGTCTCCACGGTGCCGAAGTTATCGTTGACGTGGTTAGGGATGAGGTGTTCTTAAGACGATTGACAACTCCCCGAGGCGCTCGAGTTGGTTACGAGTCGTTTTCTGCCGCAGTTTTAAGGTGGCAATCCACGGTTTTGTTCCTTCTCAAGACTGTCATTTCCTGGATTTACGGAATGGCGATGAAGTGGTACTGGGTTTTTGGGCTGTATATGCGGCCTGTGCAGATCATGTATCCTACCATCACAATGTTCATACTAGCTGTTTTCACTACCTATCTGGTGAACTGGAGGCCGAGAGGCCCAGCCAGCGACGTATGGACACCTGCCGACTCATGTGAATCTTGTCGACAGTTGGGATCTATCATCTACATATCTTCTGGGGTCAAAAGTCAGTCAATGAAATCGAGTGTTGAGGGTTCTATTATTTTGCAAGTCTACATTCGCCATTTAGTGCTACATATAAAGTTACCGGCGTCTTGATTAAAATAAGCGCTTTTCTATGTCATTTGGCAATTTCTAAGCGCTCCGTCACGGTAGGTATTGAGTCCTTTTTATACATTTAATTGCCTTAATTAGACATTAATTATAATTCGTACGGTTACCGTGAGTCAAGTGAGTCTTTGGCACTAACACTAGCGCTACATTGAGCGCATCGGTCAATTACAATTTCTGGCAAGCTGAAAGCCGTATGCATGCTTGATTTGATACCGCGCTAGCCGCGAGTATTGGTTAAGATCGATAGGTCTATAATGCTTATATCATTATGAGTATCTCGAACGCATCCTGGTCAATTTTGCGTCCATAAAAATCAACACGGAATGGTGGGTAGAACCAAGCTTGAGTCGTATTTCCCTCCGGTATGAATATAATGCCGACCAACATTTGCGTCCACAGGTTTCTTGTTCCTGATATGCTCAAGCTCGGGATAGCCCATGTCGTGACCGCTTACCCTCAGCACTATTCCCTCCCCCGCTGCAAGAACCATGCCGATTGGCCAGAAAGTCATTTCCAGCGGAATCACTGTGCCTTTCGGAATAGGCTCGTATCGATCGTGACGGAAGAAGATCTCAGTCCCATGCGATCGCGATTCATCTCGTGACACGGAATGAGAGGCACGCAAAACGGCCTGGGGCCCTAGAGCCTTGGCCACATTCACCTCAGGTACTTCGTCGATCGGTACCGGACAAGGATAATTCAGGTGTTCGAGCAATACGCCGTCAGCAGAAACTTTGCGAATTTGGGCGACGACGTCCAAGTCATCTTTGTCGTCGCAGGATATCCACAGGCGTAACTTGGGGTAGCCAATAAGTTCGACTGGATGGTCGAAGTATATGGTGAAGTCCTGTAGGAAGAAAGTTAGTTGCGGAAAACGAGGTGGCAATTCATCATCTTACCGTGCAGGCCGTAAGATCATGGCTTTCATGGGAGGCGGTAGTGAGGTTTTGAGGCGGATCAAGCTTCAGGCTTTTCGTGCTAGCGTCCAGGTAATAAGTCCGAAGCTTCTGCCTGGCTAAAGGATACTCAAGCTCCGGCCGGTTGATGATTGTCTTCGCGGGACTGCCATGGAATCCAAGCACTGTGAGTCGTATAGGCGGTGTGTCATTCTCCCATCCATTTGCTATTCCCTTGCAGAAGCGATCGAAATATCGTTGTAGGTCGTCCGTTGCCTCCTGCGAGTACAAATCATACCATTCCTGGAACGGGTGAACGCGAAGCCATTTTTGCTCAGTTTTTGCACGGCGGAAAGTGTCGAACGATCCCCGGGAATGAAAAGCAGAAGAATAAGATGCCAACAAGTACAAAGGAACTTTGTCAATTTCTTCCACCTTTATTCTCTTGCTCTCCCAGTATGCGTCGAACAGCGGCCGTTTCTGCAACATAGCTGCTATATTTTCTGCCCGATTAGACCCTGAGAAACCGTGCAGCATCATCATTAAAAACCCAGGATCCGTTGGCACTCCACCCCGCCCTATGTTGTCCCTGTAAGGGTCATTCATTGCCTCCCATGGAGCCAGTGCTTTGAGCGCTGGATGAGATAGCCGAGACGCAAAGTTAATCTGAGCTACGGCCAGCCAAGAATTGCCAGCCATAGCAACTGCACCGTTGCACCAGGGCTGTTTCGAGAGCCAATCGATCGTGTCGTAAATGTCCTCGGCTTCCTGTTGTCCCCAGAATGTCATGTTTCCACCAGACATGCCTATGCCTCGTGCATCAATATTCACGATTGCGTATCCCCGACCACACCACTCAGCAGGACAAAGACCCTCGAACTTTTCATAGCCAGACGTCGAATCCAGAGCCACACCACAACGGAATGGACCCATGGAATCATACTGTTGCACACCTGTTCCCGTTTTGCCGTACGGGCTCCACAAAATGATGGCAGGAACTGTGTGAGTTTCAGAGTCTTTTGGCCGAAACACATCGGTGTAAAGCTGGACACCATCGCGCATGGGTACAGAAGTGTCCCTCTCATACACTGTATCCACTGAGAAGGGCTTGCGCCCTGGAGATTTCGAATGGCCTTTTAACAGTACAGTTGTGCCAGGTTTAAAGCCATTGTAGTGAAACATAGGATGTTGTTCAGGCGGAATCAGCTGGATGTATTCCATGTCTGGGGGAAAAGATGGATGCTGGCTTGTGTCTGTCATGATGGAAATTGTGAACCTCACGGACTCTAGAAGTTGAACTTCAAACAGGATGATCTATGTGCTCAGAAGCTCGAATGAGAATAAAATAGAATGATGAGAGTTGTGTCTTTGGATCGGCAACTGGATTTATGCAGGGTACCACAATATTCTAGTGAACTGTTCACTGAGTTCCGTAAAAAGATCCCCACAAAATCGTCAAGCCCCTAAATTTTCGGAATCCACATTCCGTACCTAGGGAGTACTCAACTTCTGTCTCTCCTGACCAGATCAGCAAAGCCTAGGTTCAACGACCGCATTTGCGCACCCACTCCTGTCGTCGTGGTTGTTTTGAATTAAGATGCGACATCCAAGAAAGAGGCGATTTTATTACGAGAAGGGGACTTTGGCGGAGAACCAAGCGTGGTTCCGGGGCTGAGTATGGCAATCGTCACAGGTAAAAAAGTATATACCCAAAATGAAGCTGCAAATGGTAGCCTGAATTGCACAGCTGCGGGACCTCCTACTTAACTTGCTTGGGCACTAGAATTGCGCCAAATACCGCCTGGTGTGGACGTGAATTCAGCGCCAGACCGGTGTCAGTACTCTATTTGATGCCTGTAGGCTACTGATCGGGTTTAACGCGCCTCCAGTGTGCCCCGTACGCAAACCAACTTGGGTGGAGGCACAAGGCGATATTGAGAAGGTTGCAAGCATTCATGCATTGTTGGCAGCGAAAAGTCTTACTTCCTCTATGTACTAGTATCCCCAGCTTTCACACAAACAATTGACATAATGGCACTGTTAAATATTGCCCCACGACGCCTCGGATAAATTATACGGGCTCTGAGGGTCCCCACAAAACCTCCGCCCAATTACGCAACCTTTTGACAGCCGTGTTCCAAGTGCCGTGCTTCTTTCTTTTCCTTGTTCTACATTGTAGACTCAGACTTCCCGAAGTGGGGGAGCAGGCGGAGGGAACCTCATCTGAAATTCTAGGCAAAGATTATGTCATGCTGTTTGTCAGCCTTGACTTGTGAGATTGAGAATCTGGCGTCACAACCGTTCTCGTATGTGCCACCCAACGTGCGCTTTGGCGTCGCACACGACTAAATACGCCACAGATGTCAATGAGAAAGTCTTCTCAAGCCGCTTCTGCATCAAGCAATTTGGCCAAGCGTGGGTGGCGGCACTTTTGTCCGACTGTCATCCACAAGGATGCTCTTCAGCCTCTTCGTGTGATGCCGAGGCGCGCGAAGAAGCATCTGACTATCCAAACAAGTGCCAGGCCGCATCCTTGGGAATTGATGTCCGTGCCATTAAAGTATGTACTGCAGGTGCTGCCACCAAAGTCAGATGCGCCGATTACAAGCCGTCTGGGAGGTGCCAGCAGCGCCGCATAGTCTGACTGTACTTAGATACCGAGTGGAATCTAGGTTCTGCAGAACAGCGACGGGTGTAAAACAAACAAATCTACCTGATATGTAGGAATGCTTTCTTCCCTTCTTGCACAGAAGTGAAGCCTCACACTCTAGCCCAGTATTTCTTACACCATTTACGGAAGATGCTGTTGGCCCGCCTTAAGCGATCCGCTCACTTCCCGACGGATGCCATCGAATAAGTCCAAGGTGCAGGCCTTGACGTCAGAAATGCCACGGGCGACAAGCTTACCTCGCATACTATGTATTCTGTTGCTACTAATTTCCTGTGTGTCCGAAGAGAGGACCTCCCAGACCTCTTCATTCACTGCGATATCAGGTACTAGCCGCACCACAGGCACCAAAACCCGCTATTGGACCAGTGACATGTGACAGTCACTGTTTCCACCTTTCCACGCTACAAACACAGTGTCGGAGTGTCGAGAGTGTCGAGTGTGTTGACAGTCTTTCCAACTATGACTACTCGTGGATTAAACCAATGACATTAATTACAATTACTTATAGCTTGAGAATCGCCATCGGAAAGGACTACCTCGTTTGTTCGAAAGCGGCGGAAGCCTTCTACTTTATCAGTTAGCCCGGGAACTTCTCACGCCATGTAGTAGGAGTCAAAGAGTAGGCTGCGTGCTGCTAAACTAAATCATCAACCCCCAATTCTCAAGTAAGAGGAGATTGCGACTACTGGTGATGAGTTATAGATATATCTCCTCTCATCCCTCATATGAATTATCTGCTAGATGCCAATATATAGGGCGAATATCGAAGTATATTCACTATGGGTGAATTCTAACACCGGCGAAACTAAGAAAATCTACTAACCTTCCAGAGGTAATACTACGTGTCGAGGCATAATATTTTGTAATAGTTTACCTAGCCTGTATATTAGGACTATTATATTACTTCTTAGCTAACCGGAAACATTTTTTACACCTAGATATAGATTGGCTAACGTCTGAGAAAATAGCCACTACAATAAAGTATATTCAAAAAAAAAACAAAAACAATCAGGTGTTCGCGAGCGTCGATGTACTTTATGCTGATTATAGAATATTAAGATCATACTGGTTTGAAGTTATAGGCATACAGAAAAGCGAATATCTATGCGTGCTCTCCATAGGTTGTATAGACTCGTGGCATCTAAGATCAGAGTTTGGTTATCCTTTCACATGGAAATTAAGACTTTAAGAGCGGATTTTTCAGCCGCCTTCTTAAATGTATCATACGCTGTTTCTATTTCTCGAAACGAGAATCCTGCCACTATTATTAGCAACCTAAGAGAGCGATTGCTCAGGAGTGGAAGAGGCGCACCGTGTGTGATGAGTTCATCAGCTCGAATAGTGCCTGAGGCAAGAAGTCGCACCAAAGTTGCAGTGGTGGTAGTGTCAACTAGCCGGGTTTTGATAGCTTGTTTAAGTATAGCAGTCAGTCTCCGCTGAGGAATTAACGAGAAGTGTTTCGAGAGTCTTACAGATATTTCGATCCCAGAGTGTTTCCAGTTTCAACCGACAACTCTGGCCATGAACGCCAACGTTTGCAATCGTTCCACCGGGAGCAACAACGTCTTCACACATTTCGAAAGTGGCGGGAATGCCCACAGCTTCGATGGCTGTATCGCACCCAATGCAATCAGTCAAATCCATGACCGCTTTTTGAATGTTAATCTCGTTTGGGTTGAAAATATGGCTGGCCCCAAATTTCTTAGCAATGCGGAGCCTATAAGGGTCCCGGTCGACCACGATAATAAGGCTGGGACTGTAGAGCTTTGCAGTCATCAAGGCAGCTAGACCTACTGGACCGGCACCAAAAATAATCACACTGCCGCCTGGCTGAACGTTACCATTGAGAACACCACACTCAAGGCCAGTAGGGAGGATGTCCGAGAGCATGACGAGAGCCTTTTCATCGATACCAGGCGGAACGAGGTGGAGGCTGTTGTCTGCGAATGGAATGCGGACATATTCTGCTTGAGTTCCGTTATGGGTGTGACCGAGAATCCAACCTCCCTTTTCACAATGACTGTACATGCCTCGACGGCAGAAATAACAGGTTGCACAGCTTGAGATGCAACTTATTAAAACGTGGTCACCCTCCTTAAACCGGCTAACCCCCACCCCAGGCTTATATATCACCCCTACTCCCTCGTGGCCTAGAATCGTCCCTGGTTGGCAAGTCGGAACGTCGCCCTTAAGGATATGGAGGTCTGTTCCGCAAATGGTACTGTAAAGCACTTTGACTATTGCGTCAGTTGAATCCTGAATTTCCGGGACGACCTTCTCTTCCAGCGAGGCTCGACCGTTGCCTTTGTACACTAGAGCGTTCATATTCAATCCTCGTATCTGACTTTTCGAGGGAGCCGAGAAGGAAGCCTGATGGTAGAGGTAGCGAGACATACACAAGCTAATCGCAGCTGACCTCCCGCATTTCACGTGATGAAAGCTGGAAGCGAGGTGCTGACCAAGTCTGTACATGGTTCACCGAAACCTTGAGAGACATAAGAATCTTGGTGTTTCGAGATCTCAAAGAGCGAACATCACTCTCGAATGCGGTGAGGTTGGTTTAATTTATCGAAATGGTTTATTCAAGGCCTGAAAGATTTGGAACGTTGGACGTGCCATACGAAAATTGTGGCGTGACAAGCAAGTAAACCCCGCACTTGATATTTGAGATCCATCCACGAAGCGAGGATACATCTAGATTTCTTTTTTCTGCACCTTTACCTATTATATAGGGCTGGTCTTGTGGTTTTGATAATGTCGGGTTGCAAAATATGTACCGGGATGCTGGCTCATCCACGCTCAGTTCGTGCTAGCGGTAGGTCTGCGATTATAAGACACCGCAATCATCTCTCATGAGTCAGCAAGAATAGGTTCTACTACTCTGGAACTCTTATCAATTTGGTAGTTTACAATGGCTAGCCTGCCTATTTTGAGATACTCTATCTTTATCGTATGATTGTGGAATGATCCTCTAGGTCAAGGAGCCAGCTGAGATATGAGAGGATCCGCCAGTCTCCTGTTGGCTTACCTCCACAAACCTTGATTACTCCTCACGAATAGGCACCCCCAACGTGATGTGAAGTCGATTAGATAGTTCCAGGGCAGGATATAATCCCTATGAGACAACTAGCGGAGGACAAAAGATTAACTAAGATTTGGGAGGTCGATCGTTTAAGTCACGCCATTTCCACATATTTCGCCTTACTCATAGGAACCTGTGCTCCAGGGACTCTCTAAACGGTGACCAATGATATTAAAGCAAAGACAATACTTTGGACAATATGCTGCAATCGCTATTCAACCTTGCCACTGAGACCAAAGCTACTTAATGTCCCCATATTCCTCTAAGCTCGATTGTTGTGTAGACTAAATTCTATAACTCCATCTAACCTTTTACCCGTGACTTCTTTGACAATGGGTCCAGCGAGTACCGACGACGCGGTCCGAATCACACGTGTGTCGCAGCTGCCTGTTTGTGTCTTGGAGCTGGGGAAGAATTTATACCCGGATCCATTGCATTTTAAAACTGCGGCGCATCTCGTTGAGTTTCGACGAGCCGCCGACTACATATCTGCTGGTGTGCTTCTAATCTAAATGGTCGCGACGTTTCTAATTTTGATACCCATTTAGCAATGATATTTCTGCGAGACAACGTACTCCTCGAACGTGACCTGGCACATGACGATATCAAGCACGTTATTGGTGAATTGACATCCCATCCATTAGTGAACCTGCGCTAAAATGGCTAGGACCCTGGGGCATCTCTCCTTGCATCTCTCTCCTTTACGCCCATCTAAACCTTGTTATTGAAAAGTATAATCAGCCGATGATCTGCCTCTTTGGTCCAAATTTTGGAGTCCCAGCTATTCTCTCGTGCCTGTGGCTAGAAGGTTCTTTAGAACATTTCTATCCGAAATACAGTAGAGATAAAAAAGGACTGCACAACCTTATTACTGGGTTCAATGTCCCAGGAGGCTTCCCCAGGTCGGTGTATCAATTGCCGAGAAGATTTCCGCTGAAATGTTGCTAGTCATCTAAATGCCAGTGTCCCGAGCTGCATTCATGAAGGTGGCGAGCTTGGACATGTACTCTCCATTGCGTATGGTACGGTGTTGGACAAACCCAACGTGATAACGATTGTGGTGATCGGAGATGGTGAGGCTGAAACAGGCCCGACCGCGACGTAAGTTAGACCCAATATTAAAGAGTCAATGTTAACATTGTTTGAGCGCGTGGCATATGTGCAAATACATCGATCCTAAGCAATCTGGGGCTTCAATACCTGTCTTGTGTCTCAACACCTTTAAGGGCGACCACCATACAATTTTCGGGTCCATGGACGATGCTGAACTCTGCTGCCTCTTCACTGGCTATGGCTATCAACCATGCATCGTTGATGACATGCATGACATAGACCGAGAGCTCCATACAACGCTGTCCTGGGCGATTGAGACAGTCCGAGAAATCCAACTTAACGCAAAAGCCAGGGTCCGAAGAGGAAAGCCGAGGTGGCCGATAATTATACTTCGAATACCAAAAGACTGGGGTTATCCTAAGTTAGGCCAGAACGAACACCTCACTGGTTCGTTTCATGGTCATGAAATTCTCCTCCCGCATGCGAAGATTAACCAACGAGAGCTACAACACCTTCAAGACTGGCTTACTTCCTATCGGCCGGCCGACATTTTTCTTGGTGACAGAATTTCAGATAATATCGAACGCATCTTGCCACCATACAGTAAGTTACGACTGGGGCAGAACCGACTAACGTGGGACGTGCGACAGCACCTTGATGTGCCGGAATGGAGGCACTTTGGCGTCGCGAAAGGGAACTACTACAGCTGTCTCAAAGCCGCAGCGGTCTTCCTCGATGAAACTCTAACGCGAAACAAGAACTCGCTGCGTATCTTTTCCCCGGATGGGCTTATAAGCAAGAATCTTGACAAGATTTCCGACCGACCATTTCGCAGCTTTCGATGGAATGAAGATAACATAAACAAAGGAGAGCAAGTAATAGAATTCACGTCTGAACATACTTGTCAAGGTAAGTGGACATGTTGCTGTCGCCAGTAACTATCATTCATCAATACTCTTTAGGCTTACTCCAAGGGTATACCATGACTGGACGTACGGGGATCTTCGCCGCCAATGAAAGCTTACTTCCGATTACTGCGACAATGATGATGCAGTATAGCAAATTTCTGAGAACGGCAAGGGACACACCATGGCGCAATGATATGAACAGCCTAAATTACATCTCCACCGGCAATTGGACTCGTCCGGAGCCCAATAGCCCGTCACATCAAAATCCGAGCTTCATCGGCTCAGTGCTGAACCTGAAGTCCGTGATTGGGAGGGTATATCTACCACCTGACGCGAACACATTCCTCTCGACACTCGCTCACTGCTTACGGTCGAAGAATTACATTAATCTCATCGTGTCATCTGGGAATCCAGGCCCTACATGGCTCAGCCCTGAGGAAGCAGATATACACTGTCGAGCCGGAGGAAGTGTGTGGAAATTTGCCAGCACAGATGACGGTATTGATCCTGATGTCGTCCTCGTCGGATTAGGGGCAGATCTCATGTTTGAGGTTATTGCTGCTGCTGCCTATTTACGAAAGCTTGCGCCCTCTCTGTCCGTCCGCGTGGTTAACATTACGGACTTGATGATACTGGGACATGAAGGATCGCACCCTCATGCATTAAGCCATCGTGATTTCGACATGTTATTTACCCCACACCGAGACATCCATTTCAATTATCATGGCTACGCCAATGAGTTACAGGGTTTACTTTTCGGAAGACCTAACATGGAACGAATCTCCATTACGAGCTTTCAAAACGAAAGTACGGCCACAACTCCCTTTGAGACTGTCCTTCGAAATAAATGTAGTCGCTATCATGTTGCTGAGGCCGCAGTCCGTGGAGCTTCAAAATGCAATCCTCACATTGTGGTCGACATGCAAAAGCTCGTGGCGCATATCCAGCATGAAAGGGCCAAGGTGGAACAATTTATCCTTAGAAATGGTGTGGATCCAAAGGGTATGTATGATGTGCCGAAGTTTCCTCCGTCTCATGGTCGCCATCCTCCAAGTGGTGGACAAGACTGGGCATCGCATGATTTGGCATATCATGTCCCAAAAGAAGAATTCGAGACGGATGAGAAAGATGAGGACGAGATGCTTCCGTGACCAATATCGTGGAACCACATGCATAAGCCGCTGTAAACTATATAATTGGGACCATACAAGACACTCACTTTTGTCAATTACAATTTTGTGTCTGCGATATAAACACAAACATATTTACCTTTAGGGCGAACAGATACCCAATGAAAGTAAATATTGCTCACCCGGACCATTTCATCCCACAAGGGAGTTCTTTGCGATTGCCAATCGTTCACAACTTCATTCTTGTTACTACCTCTGGATGTGCTTTTGCAGTTCCTGTAGGGGCTATATTTGAGCCGTGTGTGACCTCTTTACTCGCTAACACTGCTGCCAGTGAACCAGTCTTGCTCAAATCTCCTACCTCCGAGATGCGGTCGGCACCAATGATGAGTAAACATCTTTGCTCAATATACCTACAGAGGAATCTGTGCCAATGACCATACGTCATCGCTCGTGGATCATTGGGCCATTCCATTGATCCTGATGGCGCCGTCCAGCTTCGTCTACTAGCATCTTCGCAAGGCTAATTCCCTGAAAAAGGGAAGGGATTCGAGGACTCGAAGTTCGATTTGGCGGGCCGGGTTAGCACCGAGGCTTTGTAGCATCACCGCTCTGACTGTTGAAGAGGAGCTCATCGTGAGGATATTAATGGATCCCTTGTTCTGCTTCGCAGCGAAGTGGTTCATGCATGGAGCCTTGCCTGCCTACATTCATTGTCGTTCCTCATACCAGTTCCTACGGTCTGGCGGACGTAGCCGCGTTCACATTGGTGGGTGTCGGCCTTGTTGATGGCATGGAGGTAGCCGCTCCCATTCAGCTTGCATGGTCTGTAGGATGATGGTTTTCGTGGATGATGTCAATTTTCAGAGTGATCCTCGTATGTTTTGGTGTTGATCAGTCGCTATCTTGGCAGCTCGATCAGCCGCTTCGTGGCCGGAAGCTCTGGCGTGCGCGGGAATCCATCGCAGCTGAATCTCCCAGCCGCAATCTCCGGGGTGGTCCAGTGCTCTTATCGTGTCTACGAGGATGTATTGTCGGAATGGCATTTTGGATTGTCCTTAGCTTGAATGGTGGCTTGATTATTAGTAATAAAGACAGTACACTTTCCAGAAATGTCTATCTTCATGTGCGGAAACGCCTGTAGGACACCTTTCAGCTCGCATACACGGTAGTGGTTGATGTGCTCTGTCCTCATCGCGTGATGGTGGAGCGACATTACGACCCAGCTGCGAGCTGAGAGTGCCCGCTGGTCTCCGATTGGCTTATGCCTGAAAACTCTATTTGCATCTCACGAGCGCGGAACTAGTTGCCTTAATGCGGTGCCGGGGTTGCTGAGTGCTCAATTGGGAGATTCGCTCTCTACTTCGAGCATATAGAGAGCGAAGAGAGATAGGAGAGCTTAGTTTCCTCTCCTAGGAGAGTACTCACACTCCGCACTGCGTAAAGGTGCCTCCTGTCGCGGAGCTATAGTTAATTCTTAGTGCTATAGTAGTATAGTTGAGAATAATTTACAAAAGTAGTGGGAATTGGCTCGCTAGCTTATATAGCCCGTTCACTTATAAAGTACATTAGTAAAGAATATTGAAATTATATCCATATATCTTGTCCCTTTAGTGCTACTAAAACCAGTGCCAATTGCATTTTTCCTCTCAGTAATATGTATAAAAGCTTGACCTACGCCTATGCCTTCTTCGCCCATTCATTTTCCTCCTCAGCGCCCACGTCGTCCAACACAATTTTTCTCCTATTCTCCACCCCATTCCCATTAATGTCCATCTTCATAATTGCCCGCCTCCTCCGCAGCGATAACATGTTTCTTCACCTCCAAAAAGCTATCTGGACTTACACTGATTGAATTGATCCCAGCATCGACCAAAAATCTAGCAAACTCTGGATGATTACTCGGCGCCTCACCACACAAGCCAATCTTCTTCTTCTCTTTACGAGCGATGTCGATCACTGTGGCGATCATCCATTTCACAGCTTCATCTTGTTCGTCGAATAAGTCTGTAAGTTCGCCTGAGGCATCGCGGTCTACGCCCAATGTAAGTTGAGTGAGGTCGTTGGACCCGATACTGAATCCGTCGAAATGGTACGTGAATTGCCGCGCCAAGATAACGTTACTAGGGATTTCGCACATGACGTATACTTGCAAGCCATTTTCACCTCTACGAAGGCCGTTGTCTACCATGACGGATAGGACTCTCTCTGCTTCGGCGATTGTTCGACAGAATGGGATCATTACTATCGCATTTGTGAAGCCCATCGTCTCACGCATACGTTTTATCGCCGCGCATTCGAGCGCGAACCCTTCCTTGTATCGGGGTGAATAGTAGCGAGATGCACCTCTAAACCCGAGCATGGGGTTTTCTTCTTTGGGTTCAAATGCCGCCCCGCCGATGAGGTTGGCGTACTCATTGGTTTTAAAGTCAGACATGCGAATTATAGCCGGTTGGGGGTAGACTGCAGCACAAAGGCATGCCAATCCGCGGGCGAGTTTATCGATGAAATATTCCGGCTTGGTTGGGTAACCCGCTGTGAGGTGAGTGATTTTTGCACGCGCATCTTGGTCTTGGATTTGATCGAAGTGAACCAGTGCCATGGGGTGGATTTGAATCGCATTGCTGACTACGAATTCCATGCGTGCGAGACCGATTCCATCTGCAGGCAGGCGCCACCAGCGATACGCGGAGGCTGGATTCGCGAGGTTGAGCATGATCTTTGTGTGTGTTGGGGGCAGACCCGTAACATCGACTTCGTTGGTCATAATCTCCGACATGCCTTGGTAGACGAAACCTGTGTCTCCTTCGGCGCAGGAGACGGTCACGTCCTGTCCGCTGTGGAGCACATACGTGGCATTCCCCGTGCCCACGACAGCAGGGACGCCGAGTTCCCGACTGACGATGGCAGCGTGGGAGGTGCGGCCGCCGTGGTCCGTTACGATGGCAGCAGCACGCTTCATGATGGGCACCCAGTCTGGATCGGTTGATTCTGTGACCAGGATGGAGCCGTCGATGAATTTGCTGATATCCTTTGCTGTCTCGATTAGACAAAGGCGACCGGAGACGGCCGCTTCGCCGATAGAGAGACCGGTGGCGACGACTTGGCCCTTTCGACCAATCTTGTATGTCTTGAATGCACCAGCTTCACGACGCGCGTGAACGGTCTCTGGTCGAGCTTGGACAATGAACATCTCGCCGGTGACGCCGTCTTTGGCCCATTCAATGTCCATAGGGCATCCGTAGTGTTTCTCGATGATGCAAGCCCACTGCCCCAAGCTGAGGATTTCCTTGTCGTTGAGCACGAAAGTGTGTTTCTCGGCCTTGGAGGTAGGCACATTCCGAGTAGGCATGAGTTCGTTACCATAAACCATTTTGATGTCCTTCTCGCCAAGTTTTTTCTCGATGATTGGAACCAGGTTGGGATCGGACAGAAGAGGCTTGAATATCTGATACTCGTCAGGGTTCACTGTGCCTTGGACAACGTTTTCACCTAATCCCCATGCTGCATTTATGAGGACGACCTTGTCGAATCCGCTTTCGGTGTCGATTGTGAACATTACACCAGAGCCAGCCTTGTCTGAGCGGACCATGTGTTGTACGCCAATTGACAAGGCGACTTTCATGTGATCGAACTTTGCATTCTGGCGGTAGCTGATTGCTCGATCTGTGAAGAGCGAGGAATAGCACCGTCGGCAGGCGCTGAGGAGGGCAACTTGTCCGGAGATGTTCAAGAAGGTCTCTTGTTGCCCAGCGAAGCTGGCATCGGGCAGATCCTCTGCCGTCGCGCTCGAACGAACGGCGACCGATAGATTCTTTTGTTTCGATTGAGCGCAAAGCTGCTCGTAGGCCTTGTTGATGGCCTCTGCTACATCTGTCGGAAAGTCACCACGCAGAAACAAATTTCGCACTGCGGAGCCAGTTTCTGCAAGAGTGGCTTTGCCGATCTGCCAGTCGATAATTAGCTTCGCCATTCTCTCCCTGATACCGTTGAAGTCGACATAGTGCCAGTATGCCTCAGATGTAGTTGCAAATCCGGGTGGGACAGCAACGCCCTTGACTTTGAGGGCACTGATCAACTCTCCTAGAGAGGAGTTCTTGCCCCCAACTGAAGCGACATCACCTCGGGTAACCTGTTCAAAGTTGCGGACGAAGACTTTCGTGCCGTTCATCTTGGGTGAAATTTGGCTTGCTGTATCGAAAGAGTGAGGTGGTGTAAGGCTCCTTCCAGGAAGTGCAAGGCATATGTAGCTGGATGGGGCTCCGTATCCCACTGTCGTACAAGACGCATCATAGAGGGTGCTTCAATCATCACTTGATGGTTAGTCGGCAAACATCGACGGCGAACGAGGATGTATAGTGGAACGGTGTTTGCAATTTTATGACCAATGATATTGCTCGTAGTGAACGCGATTGGCCGAACGCGTCCAAACATCAGGTGATGGTGGAAAGGTCTGCGTTGGTGAAAGGGGCTTACAGAATTGATGCGCGACTCGTAATAGAACAATCACGATCACCCGATGTCCACATATTTTAACAGTTCACAAATTCGAGCGAATTGGTAGTGTCAAGACAGTGCCAAATGAGCCAATAAAAAGGTGGAAGTAGAAGGTGAGATGTCCATGTTGCCGAACAGCGCCAACGCATGGAAATCGTTGCCAAAATTGCCAAGCTCTATTCAGCTGGAGACAGTCTCTTGATTCGATTTATACAACAAAACAATGTGCCAGGAGGTCTCTTCATAAGTGTGTTTTGTCCCAGTAACTTTCCCCATGTACCTGAGATCTAAGCAACGACAACTATGACTTTGGGTGTCGCCTTCTCTGACGATATTGGGCCCCCTTTTGTGAGAATATCATGGCTTTCAAGTCAGCGACGGAGAACATTCATCAACGCCCTCATGTCATCGGATTCGCATGTAACAAAGGTATGATGCATTGTGAATTAAGTAGAATGGTGTTGAACCACCAAAACTTTCAATTGACCTGAGAGCCGACTGCCTGATGGTCAACATCAACCAAGTATCTGAGAAAGTGGTCAATGCTCTGTTCCACTCTTGAGAACAGCAGGCAGGAGAATCATCTGCGTCTTGTTCGACGAGAATCATTTGCAGACAAAGCGGGATCAACATATATTACGGGTAAGCTCATCCACACATCAAAAAGAGGAATCCACTGATCTGCCTAGCCTTACATCGGACGTGGCTTCTACGCATATGGCTGCCAAACGGTGTGCCCTGTAAGTGCTCCTATTGCCATTTGACTTCATTCAATAAAATCTCGTAAGCACTCTGTATACAATCGCCCAAGCCATCGATTCTCAAGCTGCCCATCTTTGTATGCGACCCTCGTACTCGAAAAGGATCCACTGGCGTACTTGACGTTGGGCGAGCGTCGTCTGGGGCTGCATGCCCGCGCGTTCAACTTCCCTGTTGATGTCGATCACGAGAAGACGTCCTCAGCATTGAAAGCTGTGGTATTGAGGATTAAGGTGCCGAAGGTGGAGGATGTGAAGAAAGTCGATAAGACAGTTAATGTGGAGAATGAAAATAAGTGACTAGCATTACGAAGGAAGGTCTACGGCGTTCGTGGTGGCGTACAGGATAGGACGTGTTTTCTAAACAGTGGACTTTGGCTGTCGGATGTGGACTTCTTGTTTGAGGGATGCAAACGGGTACTTGTAATCAATGATGAACAGCTAAATAGAAAATTTAAAATCAACTCCATCAGCAAGGAGACAAAAAGCCGGCCATATTATAGAAGTAGTTCGTAAATATACGCGCGGTGATCGTAATGCATTATGTAAAGTCTGAACTATTTTGTCGGCAAGGTTACTATGATCTGTATGAGCAAGGAGTGTACTGAAACCCCTCTACCAGAAGTGCAAAGCGTTCAACGTCGCGTGCATTTTCGCTCCGAAAGCCGACAGCCGCCCTAAATGTCCCTACATTTATCACTAGCAGAGTCCGAAATGAGTGAGCCTGTCTCAAAGATGCGGAAGAGCTCTCATATGCCTTGAAAAACTTCGTTATCGAGCTGACCGAAATGTATGAAAGACGCTCTGAGATAAACGAGATATTAGGAAAGGTACGGCCGTTTAGGATTAAACCGGTCTTCAGATTGCTGCCCCAATGTACGCTACTCTCTTGAGAGTGAAGCAAAAGATATCTCGGACTGTGGCACTGATTCTAATGGAAGTAGAGTTCTTTGCAAAGAACGGAACGATTTATGCCATTAGCCGCGAATAATTTCTCTATAGGTTAAGTTAGTCAGTTATTATACTAGATCCTTGAATCCAAGCCTAGAATTAAATATAAGTCTCTCCTATAGTACAGCTAGGGACTATTTACTAGTGTTCATTTGATTGCCCACTTACAGAATCAACGAACTCCTGACATTCTCTTGGGAATGCCTTAATCATTTCTTCTGACCATCGGGCCTGGCGATAATCTTCCAGAGGCCAAATCCAGCCATACGCCTCCTTATAGTTTCCGGCTTTAACTAAACTATCGACAAATTCGAGAACCTCGATCCTGGCCTGGGCTTCAGCAGCTATTTCACAATCAAAAACATCTTTGCTTTGCGATGAGGTGTCCACCCCTTTGTCACCATCTCCACCCTTGATTGTTCTAAGCAGCAGTCTCAAAATCGAGTATGGTGCCTTAACTATTTACTAAATTAGATTTCGCAAAACCTTGTCGATTTGTGATCCTCATGTTAGAACTGACCTTTCCGATCGGTACCAGTATCTAAACCCCTAAGAGCTGGAACCCCGAGATCATCCCTGTCAATTATCCAGGAGTCAACCACGTTTGAGAAGTCTTTTGGAGACCATGACCGTGTTTGTGTACCTCCGGTACAATTAGAGTCCTGGTCGTCGTCGTTCTGGTCACCCGTTTGCGGTGACACCCAGAAGCCACAATGCAAGAATTCTGGACCTAACCTTTGGCCTCTAGTTGTTGCTGGCTTCGATGATTTGGCGTCACATACTGCCCCTAGTGTGTCTTTGCAATGATGTAGTTCACAATCTGAATGGACCATGCGGCCTATCATTTCCTTGTCAATAGTTGTGTTCATTGAGCAGATATGGGAAGTTGCGATGAAGGAAGGTCGAAATAGCAAGACCATTAATGAGTTAGCTGAGATAAAATTATCCTCGAATGCTAGATTTAGAGGATTTTTTAAAGTGACTACACTTGAAAGTCAAAAATGCTTTGTCGTCGGTGGTTGGCAGCCACAATACTCTGTACGGAGTAATGGCGTGATTCTAAAATAACCTTGGCATCATCTGACGTGGCGGCTCCTACTGAAAACCTTCGGAACAGTTTCAAGTTTGCATATCCAGGGCGCCAGGCCGCCGCTGACTCGGAAGCCAAACGGTGCCTGAAGCTTCGTTGCATTTCCCGAAAACCGACACTCTTGCATCGTCAGGAACACATCCTTCATGCTACCTTTTCGGAAAATACCTCGCTCGATCTTGCGCTGTCAAGAAACTCATAATGAGATAGTGGGCAACTTGATCTTACCCAAAATCGATATGAGCCAAATTGAAATTATGAGGAACTCCTCTCCTTCGCCTAGGTTTAATCAAACGAATCGGTGGGGTGAACTGAAGAAGGTTTCAACTCCATATTTCCCGCTCGTATCTGCACAAGTCGAATGATGACTCTCCAAAGTTAGAGCTTAGGAGCTAGTTCAGACCACCAGGGTTGCTAGGCCCACCACCCTGAGCCAGAGCGAAAGCATCTCAAATTTACCTTTAAGTTAAGTGAATCCGAATGCCTCCCTTCGAAGGTTGACTTCACCATCTACTTATTTCCTGGTTATCTTTTATTCCATGAATTATAATGACCAAAAAGCCGCCCTCAGCCCCACGAGAGTATGGACCTATCGCGCGGGGAGGCTCCTCGTTAGGAAGAGCCTTTCTTCATCATATCTTCTCCCTCGCCTACGGGTCTGATCAGCGATACAACCACGAAAGGTTTGGAGTTGTTGGACGCCTCTTGCCCTGGTTGGGTTTGATCAATCTTCCGGCTGTGCAGCAGGTGCACCGAAACATCAATTGTTGGACTGATGACCAGGTGATGGCATGGAAACAATCAACATTTGAAAGTTGCACGACTGTGGGGGTCGTGGTAAGTTCCTACATATTTCACCATCCCTACTTGGAGCAATTCTTACAGTGATTAGGGTGCTATTTATACTAGTATCACCCTTGGTGCGTTGTCACTACCTAAACTCGACGACTGCGCATGGACAGCCAAAGCATTTATCGTGGCTAGTATGATATTTTCCATTCTGGCTGTGGCAGAAGCCACGTCATTACAACAGAAGATTGCTAGCCTTAACAGCCATCTAGACGTTCGGCTCTGGCTCAGTCGAGGTACATCGGCCCATTCACATTTATATCGCTCAATGAAACCTTTTCATGTGTTCCCGTTGGAGAGTTCTGTCGCATCTGTCGAGGCTGTTCGGATGCCCAGACTGTACGCCTTTTTCGCAGGCTGGGTCTTTGCAGCGGGCATGGGGATATACCTGGCATCACGATGGTTGAATGAGATCGAAGCCTTAAACCGGGTTAAACAGAGAAATGTTTTTATTACATTCGCGGCTGTAATAGGCGGCTTACTCGTACACGATATCTGCCTTTCAGTTTTTGAGGCGCGTGACCAGGAGAAAAGAATCAAGGAGTTTGGTATGAACAATGCCAATGCATACTCAATTTCGGACGAACTGGGAACTCTTGAGAATATCCTGAAAGAGTTACAGATATTAAATGAGAGGAGAGGCGAACATATCAGTCGACTAGAGGTCTTCGAACGCCACGTCATGTCCTTGCGTAGTGATCTTGTGCAAACCAAGAAGCATTCGGCCCGAGGAGACTCGGTATAAATAGAGCATTCATATGGATAGCAGGCTTTGCAGAAGGGATACCGACGCACCACACCAGTGACCCCAAATGATCATGTGAGTATCAGAATCAATTCATGTCGCCTTAGCTCAGGCTTCAGATCTTCCACAACGCGAGTTTCCCTCGAGCATGGGAAACTCTTTTGAGACCGACTGCGTGATCTCGACTTTGACGCATGTGACACGAGGTAATAATTGTTCAGTTTCCTTCAAACTCATCCTCTGTACTACCTAGTTATTATTCCTCAGTAAATCATCAAATTCGTGCAAAGACGCTCGAATTGTCGCATACCAATTTCCGCAACTTCAACTTGTGAGGCAGCGTACGAGAGGTTACATAGACAGGTAACTAAGTGTTGCTTGAGAATGACTTCTGGGTGGACGGGCATCACGAATTTGGTTGCTATACCATTGAGGCACTAAACTCCAACGGGAATCTAGTTAGGATCGAGGAAAACGTGTTGAAATAGCATGTCCGGTTGGTAACATGAAAATTTGTATATTCTTGCGGTTCATTTCTATTAATTCACTTGCCCCATGTTGACGCGAGATTGAGGGGATCATGCGTACCGTTACTCCCCTGGCGCCCTACGATGATGTCCTATTTGCCGCTTTGCTGGTTGGTTGACTGAATCTGGGCCTACCACGGTCGATCATTTCAGCGTCGGTCCGCTAATGGCAACGCAAGACGTGAAAATAGATCTCTCGAGAACTCAGGGCTTGCTCATTGGACGTTTTCATGGCTAGGCTGACTCGCAATTCAGATGATATATCTAATAAGTTCTGCGGTTAAACCTAGATTAATTATCGGATCATGAAGGCGTCCCAATATTGGGGGGCATACCAGGGGAATAGCAATCCACCACCCACCAACAATCATTTTTCTATAAAACTCTGACGCTGCCTCGATTCGATGTTGATAGTAAAGAGATTGGATGCGGAACTCCTTAGGAACCGATCGTCTCGGCCTCTAATCCGTTTTATTACTAAATAGAGCCTATAACTCTCATCATATTTTAGAGATATTTTTATTGCGTGTATAGGTCCGAGACATTTGAGGAGAATGAGATATATAGTTTTCTTTTATAAAAGAACTGAAAGGTAGGAGTGACGGATTTTGATCGATGCTTGTATTTGCCATAGGCTAGACTGTGCTCACTTAATGGAGAAGATTCTACAATGTTAGGCGCCAAAGTGTGTGTCAACCTCCAAGACTGGGGGAACGCGACCAAGCCGTTCTGCGATACCTCAACTACTCGTGGATGGACGATCTTAAAAGACCTCTAAGTCTACAGTCCCAGCATGCTCCAACGTGGTTACAGTATCTCACTTCTAGGAGCCCAATCTCCCATATGGTACTGTATCCTCAATTGTACCGCAAGAGAATGAAGATCGATCTAGCGTGAGCTCTCGTCCGCTGACTGATCTCGGGCCCTGGTGGGGGGAAATCTTTCCTGACATGCATACTTAAAAGTGGTTGTAAGGCGTTCATCGATTACACTGGACACTTCGTTGTGTTGCTGTCAGGGAATATCACAATAACCGCCAGTACTATTATTATATGGTCTGTTGAGTGTGTGTCTGGAAGCTCCTCGTAAAAGACAGATTGGGTCACCCACTCCGACAGGATTGACCGAAGTCGGCAAGCTCCATTGTCCCCTGCGCGCCACATCAAATATGTACTCTGAGCTGGGATGCAGAACTGCCTGTCATAGCCAGCCATGACCTGAGACACTTGTCTGAGAACAATGCAGCCATTACGCCACTTGCCAGCTTCACTTACGTCCTCCTCACTCCTCCTCCGACAGTCAGGCTTCACCTGTCATCTATGACAAGTGAAAATTGCGAGCTATGTGTCAAAGAGCCAGAAACCGACATGTCACTTTCAGAAATACTCACGATTGGAATGGCGGCAACCCTTGCCGCTGTCAACCGCCAAAACCGACTACCCTCCAGACAAGTGTCAAACACTGTAAACGACATAAACTATACACAAGCTCGAGAGTTCAACCAGTTCGTTCAAGCCATTCGTCACGTCACGTCGGTGCCCCTGGAGGTGCCATATTGCGGACTGAAGAGAATAAGTCGCGCAAGGTTTGGGGTGCAAACCTGGGCCAATCAAATTGAGTATTGAGGGTTCTGTCATTTTGCAAGTCTATATGAGCTGTTCGGATTTATATCCAAAGTTACTAGCGTCTTGATCAAAAACGAGTGAGTTTCCAGGCCATTTGGCAATTTCCGAGCGTTTCGTGTCGGTGAGGAGGAAACCTTTTTTCATACACTCAATGCCTCTAGTCAGACGCTACTCACGTGATTTGTACGGTGAATTATGTGGGTCTTTGGCGCCAGCAAGTGGGTCCTGGACCTTGCAAACTTGCACATGCATTGCCGCGAGGCTCCTTCTGCTGAAGTTCTCCATACCGAATACGATAGAGGACAAGGCTCCTATGGGGGTCGCGCCTTACTGAGTCCCACGCTTCTTGGTCCTCAAAAGGGGGAATGTAGGGATTCTGTTGCCCTTGAAAGTGGAAGCTTATCATCTTCGCTGCACCCCTCGGCCTGTGGTTCTGTCTATTTCTCTTCCTTACCTTTTCTTTCGCTCTAAGATGACTTAAACATAGTCTTTTAACAGACTTTATCTTTGGCTGAAACCATGGGTTTCATGCGAGGTTTCCTCCCTAAGAAGCCCCTTCATTTTCTAGTCATCGCACTCCTCCTGGAAACAACCTATCTGCTGTTCTTGCGGGATCGTGCCTCGGGCGAGTCGCGGATCCAGCATGCGACGACAGCCAAACATGTGTCCGCGGCATTAATTTTGTCCAGCAAATCGACCATCCATGAATTTGGCGTCGTGGCCAAGAAGGCCACTGTGCTTGGCCACCTTGCTGAGCATTATGTGGACAATCCCTCTCTGGATCCTGCAGAGTTAAGCCAGCTTATGGCCGAGCAGTTCCCTTGGTGGAATATATCCTCATTGCAATACTTCCCTTGGAAGCGCAAGTCATGGCATAAGAGTACATTTGCCGATACACAACTCTTTCATTCAGAGACTGGGATTGTCATATCCGTCGGAGATAGAAATGCCAGGGAGGCCGCGCACCTAATTGGGTGTCTCAGGAATATACATAAGAGCAGACTACCGATCGACATTGCTTATGCCGGAGATGAGGACTTGACTCCTCGCGTTCGAACCTTCCTGTGGAAGCTAGGCAAGAACATCCACTTCATCGATCTCACAAAGGTCTTCGACGAAAGTCTTGTTAACCTGGGATTATACGCGATCAAGCCATTTGCATTGCTAGCCAGCCGATATCCGCAAACGATTCTCATGGATGCAGATGCTGTCTTCTTTTCACGTCCAGACCGGCTGTTTCAAGACTACCCTGGTCTTCGGGACACTGGTGCACTGTTCTTCCACGATCGAACCATTACAAATCGATTAGAGAACTCCGGGGCCCGACGCGACTGGCTTACTGTTCAGCTCCAAGCTGCCGGACGAAAACCATCAGCTCACCTAAATGAAAGCTCACTTTTCTACCGGCGTTACATCGGAGAAGAGGTAGACGCCGCCGTTGTCGCCGTCGACAAGTCCCGGCCCAAGACATATATCGCCATGGCCTTTGCCTGCTGGATGAATGTCAAAGAAGTGCGAGATGCCATTACATGGAAACTGTGGCACGGCGAAAAGGAAACGTATTGGTTGGCTGCCGAAATGATGGGTGTCCCATATTCGTTCGAGCCATGGTCATCCGCGCGAATACTGCAGTCGAGGTCCAACGGGGTCTTATTGAAATCTGATGACGATTCTGAGTCACCAAAGCACCCACCGCCATCGACAGACACTGGTAAAAGGTGTACCAAACATATGGTACATTCCGATGCCACCGGCAAGGAACCGCTGTGGGCAAATGACGGTCTCTGGATGAATAAAGACGATAAAAACCTTGGCCTTGCCAACTGGACTCATTGGTACCTGGGCACCCGCATAGACAAGGCTCTAAGTGATTTCAGTCCAAAGTCGAAAGGCGGCGATGATGAAGACGGGAAAGTCCAAAAGGAAGAACAATTAATGCACCAGCAACAGATCATGGCTACACAGCCGTTCTGGAACAACGAAGACTGGGACGATGATGCGAAATCATGTCCGCGGTATAACGAGAAGAAATGGAAGAGATTGGATGCCGACTTTCGTACAAGGCTGGAACGGATGATCGAAGAAGTGAGAAGCATTGAGGTTAGATATAAGAATGAAGTTACTCATTAGAAGTTGGCCGGTATCCGAATCAGCGTTGGTCTCATCAAGTTTCTCTTATGCAACTGCCCTGCCTTGGGTGATATTGTCATGAAACGTAAACTATGTGGTAGTGCATCTCTCCTCATATGAGAATGGCTGCTATAGTCGAGCGTGAAGAAGATGCATTTCAGTTACATTTGGTATGCTGACTCTGGGTGTAATCCCTTTCTTTTATTGAGATTTCAAAGGAATGTATTGATTGATAGTCTTTCCAGTCCAGTCATATCGAAGTCGTGAATAGATTGATATGCGACAGGGGAATGGCTTGGCTCCCAGGTAGCCAGGAAGTTCTTCACTATCTCGAACATGTCAAAGAAGTTTAGCATTGGCTCCTTCGTGGAGATAAGGCAGCTCCTCAAGAGATAGATCAGGACACTGCGAAAGCACTCGAGCCTCCAGCTCCAACTTAACATACCTACTACTCTTCACCTTTGCCGTTTTATCTGCCGTCGCATCAACATGGACTTCATTTGGGCCTGCGCCTCCAATGGCAAATTGGACTGCCTTTCGCGATGGGCGTCTTCCTAACTTTCGGCTATCACATGCCTCCATTGAGGAATGCGACCGTAATGATGTTCGGCGGCATTTCTGTGACTTTATCAAGTCTTGCTCTCAGGTGGGCCGGAAGACCTAAATGATTGCACGATGGAGACGATGGAGATGGGGAGCAGTAAAATCATGGTCAACGTGCCAGGATGATCTGACCCGAGCACCTTCTCGCTCCCCGCCAGTGCCCGCCGGTTCATTGCTTCCGCCTCAGCGTCCTTCCCTTGATTCGCCAGCACAAGTGCTAGCATTTCTCCACTCCCTAGCATCTCAACATCCTCGGGCCTCAATTTCTTGCCTTAACGGTGAGACTGGCTCGAGGCATGTTCTCCGCCTGGACGTCTTTTCAACGCTGCCAAGCATACCATGATCCATTACATAACACCTTCGCCCATAATCGACGATGTTGGATACTTGACACATTGTGTGGCTGCAGCACGACCACATGTGGGAATAACGCCTGGCAGGTCACCCAATTCGCCTACTCTCCATTTAAAAGACCGCACCCAGAGTGTCAATATACCGTTCTTGCCATCCAACGAGCTCGTCACGTATTTCGAGCTATTTCTGCGTCGATACCTGCACTAATCGATGCATGTCGAACAAATTATCGTTCATGCCGATGCCAATCAGGTCGTACCTTCGGAGATTGGCGATGTCGTCCTCGAAGTCGGTCTCGTTGTCTTGCGCTTCCATATAACGATCCCGTACGTTATTATTCTTCTCCAGGATCTCGATGTACCGGAATATCGTTATACGTGGAGCGCATTAGTCAATGTATGCAGTAGCTTGACTGATCGCTAACGGCACACAGTCGAGCTGTGTAACTAGCTGTACCATATCCTTAACACTCAACTTTCGTCCTCCTTTCTTCACTTTCCTGAGGAACGGTTCCTTCGCCACATCCAATTCCACAGGTCGCATCTCTACAATCTCTCCATTATAAACGTGTACCCTACTCACCACCTCTTGGTTGCGCGACATGACCACGATTGACCCATTACATGACATAGGGAGACAATCCGATAGTGACCGGTCCACAGACGCAACCGCCGTCCCTCTGTATTTCTCTCCATCCCTTAGCTTGAACAGGACATCACTATCGTCTGCGTTATCCACGATCATCGTGCACCCTCCGTGCCGCTCGTCCGACAGTCACCCGTTCACCGTCCCTAGAACATCTGCGTTGGGCTTATTGAGGCCCGGCAGGCGTAGAGACGTCGCGATGGTGCGATAACTTTCTTCAAACCGGGTGGCCGTATTGACGTGCACCCAAAACACCCAGGTCTGCGGGTCAGCGTCTTGCACTCGGTAGGCATACTCGATGTACTTTCTTCCTCCGGTGTCAGCAAAGGGAATGTAATCATCGCCACCGATTTGTCTTACCCAAATCCTCCGAGTCCCACCAGAGCGACCCCGCGCGACCGATTCGGAGGCCTTTTGCCAGAGGTCGACGAGGACATCGCGCTCGACGAAGTCTGGGTCGCGGCGGTAGGGGATGACCAGTGAGGGTTGGGAGGAGTGGAGGATCCCCAAGGCGCTACCGCAAGGAACAAAGGTCAATATATGTCACCAGAATGAAGGCCCGCAAGCACCGCAAGGAATAGATATTAGAATAACCTGGACATGTCTCACGTACCAGAGGTTTGTCCCCACCTGTGCCGCCCGGTTGTCGGCACCGCTAAAATAGGGTGTGTAAGACGTCATTCCGAACAGTTTTCGCTTTCGGTAGTTGCTTGGACTGGAGAGGAAGGGATGACCACACAACTATTTTTCAATTAATAGGAGACACGTATGGGCGAGTTATGGACGACATTATTCAAGATGCGTAAGGCTGGACCAGATCACCGAGCGCGCGGTCGTCTTTGCAGGCGATCAATGCCACTGCATGCGGAGACACTTTGAAACGATTCCTCTTCAGCGGCATGAGCTCCACTACTATCCAGCGTCCAGCGGGCGAGATGCGGGTGTTGGAATTGGAGGGTTCCTCCTTGGAGGTCAGTCCCAGAGTTCCCCTACAAACTTCAATGCTCCAAAGCTGACACTTCCCAGGTGGAATCTCATTTCAGTGTTCGCAGTATGGCTTTGCCTGTGATAGTATCAAGTCATACGAAGTTGTACTTGCAAACGGCTCTATTGTGACGGCAAATGAAAAGCGGAAGAGCGACTTGTATAAGGCTTTACGGAGCGGAGGATCCAATTTTGGCATTGTCACTGCCTTCCACCTCGATACGTATCCTCATACACTTATGTGGGGCGGTTCAAGGATTCACAACTACAATAAAAAGCCAGATATCTTACGGGCATTTATGAACTATGCCATTCTGGTTGAGGAAGACCCCAAAGCTTCCGTCATGATAAACCTGCTCCGTCAAAATGGTCAATGGGCATGGCAGCTTGATCTTGAGTACTGCGCTCCGGCCTCAGATTCTCCAGGCATGCGAGAGTTTATGGAAATCCCAGCAATGGAAGATGAGACTACTATAACAAGCCAATCCCAGCTCACTGTTGCGATGGCCCAGAGAGCCCCCTGTGGATATCGCAGCTCTTTCTGGGCCCTCACAGTCAAGGCGGATATTCAACTTCTAAGCTTCTATGTGGATACCTTCGTGGCTGAATCCGAGAAGATCCTGAAATATCCAGGTATAATTCCAGCCGTTGACATTCAGATTATCCCACCAGGGCAGCGTCAACCGATGACGAAGCGAGGGGGCAACGTCCTCGGTCTTGCAGAAGCTGCCGATGAAAACTTCTTCTATTCAATCCAGTGTTTCTATGGGACGATCTGCATCATAGTGAACCCCATTGCAGACGATCCCGTTCTCATTAATCGATTCGATACCTCGTCCTTTGGTATCGATTAGCTCGACATCTGACTGATTGAAGGTTGGGGGATAGTCGTCGTGAAAACATGGTCGCTTGCACCAGCCAGAGTACCACGCCTTCAGTGAACGAGCTGTCTTGGGGTTTTCAACCACTGAGTCAACTCTGGCGCGAATTCGATCTTGCCGCTCGAGGTCAATAGCCTGAAGATGGTTGGTGTAGTCATTGACCGTCGCGTCAGTCAAGCCCTTCGCCTTGGGTGGTCCTACCAACGCCGAATAAGAGGGAATGGTTATCCAGGAATCTGAAATCAGGTCTACATCCTCTGCAGCATCACTGACAAAGGCAGCCATGTTCTCTCGTCGTCTTCGTTGCCATCACTTCTGGTTGCTGACCTCCTTCTTAAACTTTTCAGGATCAATCTGTTGTTGATCGCGAATGTCGACGGATGCAGGAGTACGCTGTACAATGTACGGTTTTTTAGCCCATTTTGCGAGGTGAGGAACTGCTTGAACAGCCGTCGCACCCGTGCCAACGAAAATGACTTTCATGTCTTCCAGCTTGCTCATTGTAGGGTTGTCCGAGGAGCCCCCTGTGTATTCATAATCCCATCGAGCAGTATGAAAAGTGTGTTTGCCAAACTTTTCGATTCCAGGCACATTTGGGAGTTTGGGATTGTGCAACGGGCGAGAGGTAAGCACAAAGAACTCTGTTCGGATATCTAGTTCGACAGTAGTGCCATCGCAAGTGGATTTCTGGATTTGCAGCACCCACTCTGATTTCTCGTCGTCCCATTCTGCAGAGCGGACAGTGGCCCTCCACAATGCCCTTTCCTGCAGATTCCAGCGAGAGGCAAGAAGTTCGGCATAGTTCCTCAACTCCGGCCCATACCCCTACCTGTGTCTCGGAATGTATCTAGTTTCCTCAAGGAGAGGCATATAGCAGGAGCTCTCTAGATCACACATCAAGCTGGGGTAACGATTCCAGTACCAATCACCACCGAATCCTGTCACATTGTCGACGAACAGGATGTCGGACGGTTGCAGATTCGCTTCGAGGAGGAACCGGACGGCATAAGTCAGACCTCCAAAGCCCGTGCCAACAATCACGACTTTGGATCTGTCATTCTGTGAACCAGCTGGCCAGGCCCATTGTCGGTCTCCGGCCTCATGGATCCATGGATCATCTGCCAAATGTTTGAACTTTTCCAGGTCTTTTGCATTGGTATACTGGGCCAAGCCTTCAGGTCGGATGCAATTATCTCTCTCCTCGGCATACTTGGAATACACGTCCCTCACATCCTGGCTATCTGTGCCTAAAGAAGAATTGTGTTCTATCGATTCGAGACTTCTTGGGGTCGATGAAGAGGCAGCAGCTTTGTGATACAATAATTATGGGTAATTTCTGACGCAGGGCCCAAACCGACTTGTAAATTCAATTGTTTATATAAGTTTTGCAGTCAACCTAGGACTACAGAGTTAGATGGATGGGTACGACAAGGTCACCTATCTCCCAGGAGGTCAAGAGGGAAGGCCTCCTCGAATAAAGTCTTGATATGCACCATATTCACAAGGTTCAAGGGCTATCTATCTTTCCAGATAATCTAGCCGCAATCTACCCAGATGTTCCAGCTATAATCTAAGCAACCTAGTGGAATTGTTGCACTGAGAGATGCTCTGCTCGATGAATACACTAGAGATAACTCTCAATCACTCAAGTACAACAACCATGCGAAGGCTGTAATTCCTAGTGGAACAACGCGAGCAGTCTTAAGCTACACACCGTTCCCTCTGGGCTTTTCAGGAGGACACGAAACATACCTCACATCTCTAGATAGAGATGAATACCTGGACCTGGTCTCTGAGTACTGTGCATGAATGTACGGACACTCTCATCCTGCCATCAAGGAAGCCATCGAGAGAGTCCTCCAACTAGGCCATTCACTCGGAGGGGTGAATCCTCAGGAGGCAGGGCTGGCCGAGAAATTGGTCTCTCGATTCCCTAGCATCGACAAGATTTGCTTCTGCAACTCTGGCAACGAAGAAAATTTATTCGCTATAGCTACAGCCCTATCATTTAACCGGCGGCGGAAACTCATGGTCTTTGGCAGTGGTTATCATGGAATAACAGCCGTTTCACAGTCGCGCCTGGGTGTGTTGGTACTGGTTTGCTCACGAGAGAGGCACTCGATAAATCAAGCCAGCTTGGAGAGCAGCTCAGAGATGGCATGAGGATAATATTCGAATCCAAAAGCCCACCGGCTGGCTTCGTTCAAGGGTTTGGCGGCTTGGTGGGTTTTGGCTTCAATGGTCCCGAGGCAGAAATCATACGCGAAGCATTTTTCTACTCCATGGCAAAGAACAGAATCTATGTTGGGCCTCGGGGGTTCATAGCCTTGAATATCCTCCATGAGAGAGAGCACGTTGAAAGGGCTCTGGATGCCGTGCGGTGCTTTGTTAAGGACGCTTTTCCTTGAGGATCACTATATATGTTAGCCCATGCAGAAATAGATGTTGATTCTTCGTTCTGATACCAATCCGTCTGCAAATTCTGACCGATCATGTCTATAATGATGTTGTTGATAGCAAGTGTTTCGGAGCATCTTCGCCCATGTGGCCAAAATTCATCGACAAAAAAGTCCTTGTGGTATTGTCCGACATTTCATGGGGTGAAAATCTGATAGGAGATGGGAGTTCATGGGCGGCAGGGGCTTCTCCAACACGTAGGATGGCGCCTGGGGTTCAACAATCTACATGATCACATGCACATGTCAATTCCAAAGTCCAGCTCCTCCGTGCGAAAGGCTAGTCCATACATACCAAATCTAACCGCACTTTGTTCGTCATTGCACTCGGATTACAGGCGCACTTCGACGACTTGGACCTGTAGGCATCGGGCTGGAAGGACAAGGTTGTGTGGGGTAAATACATCTCGTTTCATCTAGGAAAATGGGGAAGATTATCAGGCTGTTAGACAAGAGCAGCCATGACTGGAAGACAGAGTTGCGTATCCATGTTCGGTCTGATTGAATCCTAATGGCTTGCGTAGCAATATCCGTAAATGTGGTTAGTGATATTGAAAGCGAAGTAGGAACTTGAATTGAAAGGCTAGCTGACGAGCTTATCGAGACAAAGCTTTCTTCAACAAGTAGATTTGAAGGTGATTCAAAATGCGCCTCGTTTAAAGTGCATGCATTGTCGGCCTGACATTCCCAACATAACGTCAAGCCCTATGCAGATGAATGAATTTCAACACGAACTCTTCATGCTAAATTTCTTCGAAGTTGTCGACAAGACCTTCAATAAGAAGATCGTTTTACAGTATCCCAAATCGTGCGACACCGAGCAGGTGCCTGGATCCGAGGCATAATGTCGAGCCTTCAAGGAAAAGTGGTATGTCCGCCCTCATCCAAGAACACCACACTTTATTTAGCCTTTGGCATAAATGTATGTACCTAATCAAGAAATTAGATCGCCATCACGGGGGCAGCTTCTGGAATGGGTCTATCAATTTCGAAGCTGCTCGCCAGCAAGGGCGCTGTTTTATCCCTAGCAGATATGAACGAACATGGTTTGTTGAAGGCCATCGAATGTCTCAGAGGAGAAGTGAACGGAGCCCTAAAGAACCAGCAACACCATATCTATACCTGCGTGGATGTTCGAGACAGCACCTCTGTAAACAACTGGATTGGCCGAACCGTTGAGCAACTGGGTCGACTTGACGGAGCTGTCAATTTCGCTGGGGTAGCAAAAATGGCAAAAGTAATTGACGAGACTGACGAAAGTTGGGCCTTTCAGATGGATGTGAATGCCAAGGGCGTGTTTTTCTGCCTACGAGCCCAATTAAGGCACATGAAGAAGCGAGGAAGTATTGTAAGTCGAAAATCGGTCGAATAATCCTTCCTTCCTGGGATAAGTGGATGCACCAAAAGGAACGCATCGCTTTATCGTGCTCTCGCAGACCCAGACTAATCGAGTGTGATTCTCAACACAGGTCTCTGCCGCGAGTGTAAACGGACAAAAGGGATGGGAGGAATTAGGAGCATACTGTGCCAGCAAGCATGCCGTCATAGGGGTAAGCAGGAGCGCAGCAAAGGAGAATCCCCATATTCGAGTCAATTGCATTACCCCTGGTGAGTCAGACACCGAGTTGTGCCTCATAGCGAGCATATCATATTCCAAGTTCCAAAGGACTGATATATGCTGATTTTTCGTAAACAGGCGTGGTAAACACTCCAATGGTGGATGGCGTCCCCTTGGAGGAATCGACTGAGATTGCTCGCCAAGTGCAGAAGCGTGCGTGTGATCCCCTGGAAGTCGCAAATGTTGTCGCGTTTCTATTGAGTGATGAGGCCAGCTTCGTCACAGGTGCAGTCTAGAATGTAGATGGAGGCTATAACTGTTAATAGTGTTCGTTGATCTCCTCACCGAAGAAGTGAACCATTCATCCTAGGCGTGTTCAAGGCTTTCCACGGGATTCAGCCGCAGGTTCACATTTTCGCCAACCTTGGCCATAGCGATTAGAACTTGCCATCGATAGATGCAGAAGTATGTCAGGCTGTCGTTCAAAACATTGTATTCAAAGTGTGCGATCAGTCATATGGAGTTTGGGAGTTGAAGACTTGAAGGCAGTTAGGAACGCATTATATTTTCTCCGGGCGCCTTCCGCCACGCCAAGATGTACTCCGTACCCCGCGTCTGCAGGCAAAACGCGTTTCAATTCAATCACGTTCTGTGCGCGCCTGTCTGTGGGATTCCAACCACAAGCCACAAGTGACAGCTGGCCCCCCAAGTTACACAATGACTGCAAAGCCCCTGCGTGAGGCTCCACGAGACGTACGCCGCTGCACTGCTAGCCCAAATTTGTTAGGCCACCACTAATTAGAACTAAATACAGCTCTCCGAGATCGCCAGGCAAGAAGAAGCACTTATCCTCCCTCACTTCAATGCAGATGATGCTCTAGAGATTGGGTTGGCGATCCGCAACAGGCTGCGCGCCTTGTCCAACCTTTCTGCGGTTGTCAATATTACGCTTGCTAATAGCAACAACATTCTATTCCACGCGGTGTCCCGTCCCGGCGTGCAGCCTGACAATGACATTTGGGTATCAAGAAAACGCAAGACGGTGCTACGATGGGGTGTTAGCACCTGGTTTATGCATAACAAAATGCATGGCGACGAAGAAGCCTTCCGAAAAAAGTACATGCTGGGTGAGTCGGCTGGACAATACGCTATTCACGGCGGCGCAGTTCCGGTCCGTGTAAAGGGTGTTGAGGGCATCGTTGGGGTCATCGTTGTGAGCGGCCTCAAGCAACATGAAGACCATCAGGCCGTTGTCGAAGGCCTAGAAGAGTTCTTAGAGGGTCTCAGCGCAACTCCTGCAACACTGGTGGTCAGTGACTCATAGAGGTCTTGGAGCATTGCCTGGTTGCAAATTCCTCAAACGCAACAGGATTCGCTTGGCACCCTGCCACAGATGCGAAGCCAATGTGAAAGACTATGGGACAGACTACCAATATTTTGCGAATATGCCTTTGGACCATTTAGACGCCTTGGGCAATCCTTGGACCGTCAAGATATATCAGTCGTAATCTGCCCAGGGCGGGAGTGTTTAAGTACCCTCCTTACCCCTGTTGTTGAGCGGTTGACGGTCCAGTTTGGATTTTTGCCGGACCTCAATGGTGGCCTTCTCATGCAGTGGCTGAAAACCGAATGTTGCTATGCTATCGGCCTGGACCCTCAGATACGATTAACAGCTTGGCGAGTATCCAAAATACCTATTATTTACAATGAGAAGGACCTCGCTGCAACGGCTCAAATCGTCCGCCTAGAAGAGCTGAAGGGCTCAGTGATACATGATGTTTGCGCAGATGGCCCCGAAGCTTTGCTAACATCCCATCTGAGCTCTCCACATCTGGTTTACAGATGGACGACGGTGTCGAGAGGCTGGTAGGAGTTTTGTAGGTTGGCGTTGAAAGGATGCAAAATTGGTTCATACCCCACGGCGAGATCATAACAACATCTCCAAGATGTATAGGAACAAAATCTGATCGGCATTGGAAATTCTCATAACCCCTCCAAAGCTCTGTTGTGACGTCGTTTTAAGTGGATTGATCCAGGTCATCGACGTTGTATATGGTGCTGCCTCTTCCGGTGGGAAGCCGTCATTGCAGCCCCATCAGAGGTACCTGACCTTGGGAGGTGAGCATGAGGACCTTCAGTTGCCCAGGAGGATAAAAGCTTTCTCCCATAAGAAGCTCAGTTGTAGAAACCCCTAAGCCTCTCCTAAATTTCCCACTGCTCACCTTTGCCCTGCTTTTGCCCACCCACTTCCAACGCTGCATTCCCGACGCCTATGGAGACAGTGATACTGCGAGCGATGATCTTTCACGAGGAGTACTAATACCACATACGGTTTGGCATCCTGCATTGAGTCAGGAACGAGTACGCTTAACCTCAGCATGTCCACCGAATGCTTATAAAACCACTTGCAAAAGTGATATCAACGGTGTCCGCTTTCCGCTTTGTGCGAATCGAATGTGGACTTTGGTTGTAAGCACACGAGTAGGCGCCAGCCTTGCCTCTGGCTAGGCCCGAAGGCCCTGGGTTGTCTGACAACCCTACCAGCCGTTAAAAGCACCTAGGCCCCCACCACAAACTAATATTGACTCTGCTAGAAGTGAGAAATATCGGGTACTGTACTCGGTAGGGAAGGTTTGTGGGAACTACATGAAAGCGAGCCTCTCCCATATTCCGAGCAACTCCATTAAAGCTTGCGTGGACAACGCATAATTAGCGAGTACGGTATCCGAGAGGGCGAGTCCTAACTAACTTAATACAATCCATATTTGGTCCGGAGTAAGTAATTACTAATTACAATATTTACTATGTAATTTCTGGGCCTGGTAGCCTTGTTGGCCCCCCTGCTAGACCTCATGCGAAACAGGCGGGGCATGATCAACACCCTTTCTGAAGCCTGTCTGGAGGGAGACTTTTAAACTAATATTTAGGCAACCAGTTTTGCAATGCCACATAACATGTTACGGAATATGCCATCCCTGTGATGTGCACAGATGTACAAGTCGTGGTCCCCTAAGTACGGAGTACGTGACAACCCAATCCTGACTTGAACCCCTGGTAAGGTAGGTGACCGGTATACATATATGTTTTACCCCCTCCCCCTTCCCATCCTCAGCCTTCTCTGGCCCTTTTTCCCGGTTCACCACCCCCCCCCCCTC
>Ga0105239_10001145_pt1 | contig 36502 bp, 40 predicted proteins | sample KBSC44metaG_FD_92761 | JGI IMG/M metagenome (GOLD analysis project Ga0105239, IMG submission 92761) | Corn rhizosphere microbial communities from Kellogg Biological Station, Michigan, USA - KBS C4-4 metaG | ecosystem: Host-associated > Plants > Roots > Rhizosphere > Soil | place: Michigan, USA... | reverse complement strand
TCGCCGATGATCATTCATGGCTGAACCGGCTCCGAAGCTCAAATTTCTCGACACTGCGCTCTACATGCTGGCGACCGGACTTGGCATCCGCTGGATCGCGGTCGCCGCTGCGGTCGGCCCGGCTTCGCTCCTCCTCTGGGCGCTGGCGCTGTTCGTGTTCTTCATCCCGCTCGCTGTCGCCGTGGCGGAGCTGACGGCGCGCTACGAAGCCGAGGGCGGAATCTACGCCTGGGCGCGCGACGGCATCGGCCCGCTCGCGGGGTTCATCTGCGGCTGGTTCTACTGGATCGCGCTGATGCCCTATTTCGCCAGCATCCTCTATTTTTTGAGCGGGCTGTTGATCGCAGCCATCGGCGGAGATCCGAAGGACACGGTTCTCTACATATCCATTTCCGTCACCATCTCGCTGCTGGTCACGGCCGTGCAGGCCTTCGGCCTGAAATACGGGAAGTGGCCGCCCAGTGTTGGCATTATCGGCGGGTGGATCGTCGTCTTCATCATCGTCGGCATGGGCGGGGTGCTTTCGGTCGAGGGTCGCAGCGCCACGGACTTCGCGCACGCGTCCTATAAGGTGCCGATGAATTTCGACACCGCGATCCTCTGGGGCACGATCGTGTTTGCCTATTCCGGACTGGAGACGGCGGGCATGTTGCGCAACGAGATCGAAGGCGGGATGCGCACGATCGTGCGCGCGCTTGTGATTGTCGGCGTCGGCTCGATCTTCATCTATATCGCCGGCACCTCGTCGTTCCTCGTGATCCTGCCGCAGAGCGAACTCACGCGGCTGGGCGGATTTCCCGACGCGCTGCGCACCGGTCTCGAACATGTGGGCCTCGGCCGCTATGCGCCTGTGGTGATCGGATTGTTCGCGCTTTCGATGCTCGGCTCGTTCGTCGCATGGTTCGGCGTCGGCGCCCGTCTTCCCTTTGCGGCTAGTATCGATGCTTTCCTTCCGGCGGTGTTTGCGAAGCGCAATCCCAAGACCGGCGCGCCGGTGCCGGCGATCCTTCTGCAAGCCGGGTTGATGATCGGCGTCGCGATGCTGAGCCAGGCGGGCTCGAGCGTCGCCGGCGCCTACGACTTTCTGGTCGCGATGGCGGTTCTGGGTTCGACCATCCCATATCTCTTTACGTTCTGGGTCCTGATCAAGACGGTGAACATGCCACCCATTCCCGGCGCATGGGTGCCGCCCGGCGGGAGGCGGACGACGCTAGTCCTCGGCTGGCTCGGCATGGCGTCAAGCTTAGTCGCGATCGTTTGTTCGATGGTGCCAAGCTCCTCCGATCCAAATCCCACATGGGCCTTCGTCAAGATCGTCATCTCCACGCTGGTGATGCTCGGCGTGGGGCTGCTGTTCTATTGGTTGGCCGCGCGCCGGAAAAGGCTGGCGGCCGTTGCCGCGTGATTTGCGGGTTTCGCGCGATTTGCTAGACATGCCGCGTCTTTCGAAGGGGGCAGTGATGCGTGGGGCTGTTTTGGTATTCGGATTGGGATGTCTGGTTGCGCTCGGTGTGAGCGCAGCGCCCGCAACCCCAGAACAAGACCTCGCGGCGTTCGCCAATGGCGGATTGATCGAACACGTCAGCTCCGACTATGGCGGCAGCTGGCGCGGCATCTTCCTGCTCGACGAGAACGCCAACACCGGCTGGGCGAGCGAAAAGGGCGCGAAGGGTCCGTTCGAGATCGTGCTGTCCTTACCGGAGAAATCCGAAATCCACGCCATCGCGTTCGACACGGCGCTTGTCGAAAATCCGGGGCGTTCGGCAAAGGCCGTGGATGTCCTGATCTCGGACATGTCCGCGACCGATGGCTTCAAGCCGGTTGCGAGTGTGACTTTGAAAGCGGCAGACGGACAGCGCTTTCCCGCGTCCGGCACAGGCCGCTGGATCAAGCTTGTCGTCAAAAGCAATGGCGGTGACGCCGAATACACCGAGATGATGGGGTTTCATGCATACGGAAAGGCGCTCACCAACACGCCGCTCCAGAGCGTGTCGGGGACCTACAGCAGCGGGGCTTACGGCGATTTTCATCTGATGCAGACCGGCGCACAGCTCAGCGGCTGCTATGAGCACGACACCGGGTTGGTGCAGGGCGGCCTCGAAGCGCATCTGATGCGGCTCACCTGGACGCAGGGCGGCGGCAAGACGTCGGGCCCCGCGATCATGGTGCAGGCGCGCGACGGAAAGGGCTTCAAAGGTTTCTGGGCGGACGCGGGCAGCACCGAATGGCATCCCGACTGGGACCTGAAGAAGATCAGCGACAAGGTCGGTTCGTGCCCGCACTGGAACGTGAAGGCCAACGTCGTCGCCGACGATCTGGCGAGTGCGGGGCGCGTGCGTCTTTACGGTATCAATTTCGATAGCGACAGCGACCATCTGCGCGCCGACGCGAAGCCTGCCGTCGATCAACTGCTCGACGCGTTGAAGAAGAACCCTGCGTGGAAAGTGACCGTCGAAGGCCATACCGATTCCACCAGCACAGCCGCGCACAATCTCGACCTCAGCAAGCGCCGCGCGGAAGCGGTGAAAGCCGCGCTGGTCGCGGGCGGGATCGACGCCGCACGGCTTTCGACACAGGGATTCGGCCAGGCAAAGCCGGTCGCGCCAAACGCCACCGAGGTCGGCCGCGCACAGAACCGCCGCGTCGAGATCGCAAAGCAATAGCGCGGTGAGCGACTCCCTCGAAGCCTTCGGCTACAAGCAGGAGCTCAAGCGCTCGCTCACCCTGTTCGATCTGCTGGTCTATGGCCTTGTGTTCATCGTGCCGGTCGCGCCGGTGGCTGTGTTCGGCATCGTCTACAACGCCAGCAAGGGCATGGTGCCGCTGATCTACACCATCGGCTTGGTGGCGATGGTGTTCTCGGCGCTGAGTTACATGAGCCTCAGCCGCGTCTATCCAGTTGCGGGATCGGCCTACACCTATGTCTCGCACACGCTTGGGCAGGTGATGGGGTTCTTCGCAGGCTGGGCGATGCTGCTAGATTATCTGCTGTTGCCGACATTGACGTATGTCGTATGCGCCATCGCGGTGCACGCGAGCTTTCCGCAAGTCTGGCAGCCCTTGTGCGTCGTGGCGTTGATCGCGTTGTCGACGACGCTCAATTATTTCGGAATCGAGACGACAGCGCGCGCGAGCTGTGTGTTGCTGGTCCTTCAGCTCATCCTGTTGGCGGTGTTTTTTGTGCTCGGTTGTCTGGCTTTGGCGCATGGCATCGCAGGCGCACACCTTTCGCTGACACCGTTCTTCAATCCGGCGATGCTCACGCCGAGTCTCGTCTTCGGAGCCTTGTCGCTGGCGGTGTTGAGCTTTCTCGGCTTCGATGCCATTTCAACTCTGTCGGAGGAAGCGAAAGGCGGCCCGCCGGCCATTTCGACAGCAACGATACTCTCGTTATGTCTGTCAGCGGTGCTGTTCGTGGCGCAGACTTATCTTGCGTCGCTGTTCGTGCTCGGCAAGACACAATTCCCGCCGAGCGCACAAACCGATGAGGCTTTCTACACCGTCGCCGCAATTGTCGGCGGCGGCTGGTTCAAATTCACGCTCACAGTGCCTGGGGTGTTGATTAGCGGCATTGCTGGTGCGCTGGCGGCGCAAGCTGCGACCGCGCGGCTGCTTTACAGCATGGCGCGCGACGGCAAGCTGCCGCACACGCTTGCGCATGTGAATCCCGTCCGCAAAGTGCCGGAACGCGCTGTGCTTCTGGTTGCCGGCATCACGCTGGTTCTGGGTGTCACGATGGTCGACAAGCTGGAATTGTTGACATCGATGGTCAGTTTCGGCGCGTTGCTGGGCTTTCTGCTGGTGCACGCGGCGGTGATCGTTCAATTTCGCCGCGAAACGCAGCGGCAATGGTTTCGGCATGTCATCTCGCCCTCCATCGGCTTCGTGATCATCGGCTACGTTCTGTGGAATGCCGAACTCAATGCCAAGATCGCAGGCGGCGCATGGCTGGCGGTTGGCGCGGCGCTGTTCTTCATTCTAAAGTCTCTTGGCAGGTCGACGGCACTTCCCGTGGACTAGCGATCATTTTCGCCTTTTTCCACAGGTGTCCCATGCCTCTTTCCAACTCCCAGATGCGCGACGTGCAGTCGGTGCTGCATCCCTATACCAACCTGGTGAAGCATCGCGAGGCGGGGCCGCTGATCCTGGAATCCGGCAAGGGCTGCCGCGTCTATGACGAGCAGGGCAAGGACTATATCGAGGCGATGGCGGGGCTGTGGTGCACCGCGCTCGGTTGGGGCGAGAACGAGCTCGCCGACGTGGCTGCCGCGCAGATGCGCAAGATGGCGTTCGGCCACCTCTTCGGAGGCCGCAGCCATGAGCCGGGCATCGCGCTCGCGGAGAAGCTCAAGGAGATTTCCCCATTCCCAGCCGGAAAGGTGTTCTTCGCCAACTCCGGATCGGAAGCGAACGATACGCAGGTCAAGCTCGCCTGGTATGCCGCCAATGCGCGCGGCGTGCCGCAGAAAAAGAAAATCCTTTCGCGTGTGAAGGCCTATCATGGCGTCACACTGGTGGCGGCGAGCCTCACCGGCCTTGTGAACAATCACAAAAGCTTCGATCTGCCGTTCGAGTTCGTGAAGTTCGCCGATTGCCCGCACTATTATCGCAATGCCGAGGCCGGCGAGAGCGAGAAGCAGTTCTCCACCCGCATGGCGGCGAACCTCGAAGCGCTCATTCAGCGCGAGGGCGCAGACACGATTGCTGCGATGATTGCGGAGCCCGTGCAGGGTGCCGGCGGCGTGATCCTTCCGCCCGAGGGCTATTTCGATGCCATCACGGCGATTCTCGACAAATATGACATTCCGCTGATCGACGACGAGGTTATCACCGGCTTCGGCCGCACCGGCGAGTGGTTCGGCTGCACGACATACGGCTTCGAGCCGGAAAGCATGACCGTCGCCAAGGCGCTATCGAGTGCATACCTGCCGATCTCCGCGGTGATCCTCTCGCCCGAACTCTCCGACATCATCGAGCAGGAGAGCGGCAAGATCGGCACCTTCGGTCACGGCTTCACCTATACCGGCCATCCGGTGGCGGCGGCGGTCGCGCTCAAGACCATCGAGATCTACCAGGCGCGCGACATCGTCGGACACGTGCGCGATGTGACACCCAAGTTCGCCAAGCGCCTCGGCGCGCTCGCCGATCATCCGATGGTCGGTGAAGCCGTGAGCGTGGGCCTGATCGGCGCCGTCGAACTGGTCGCCGACAAGGCCACGAAGAAGAGCTTCGATCCGGCCAAGCAGGTGGCCGCCACCGTGAACGCCTTCGCGCTCGAAGAAGGGCTGATCGTGCGGCCGCTGCTCGGCGACCGCATTGCCTTCTGCCCGCCGCTAGTCATCGACGAGGCAGAGATCGACGAGCTGTTCGATCGCTTCGAACGCGCGCTGAAGAAAGGCCTCGACTGGGCGACGCGGGAGAAGTTGTTCGACTAGCGATCAGTGGCGGCGTTCCGGCCGTTCGTAGATCAGCCGTTCGCCGTCCCAGATCTCGAGACCCCGGTACTCACGGCTCTTCATGGCGTGGGCCAGGATGCGCGCATGCTTCTCGTCGGGGCAGGGGGCTGAAAATTTGCAGGCCACGCTTCCGTCTTCATGAAGATAGTTGATTTCGTAATTCGGCATAGTCGTCTCCAACAGCAGCTTCTATGCCCCCCTGCCGTCTCTTTGTGGAGCAGCGCTGCTCTCAAGTCGAATGACAAAGCCAGCATCAATTTCACGAAATTCCTCAATGTTTCGCGAAACTTACACAGGTGAAGGAACCAAAATCGCGCGCGCGACTTTCGGCTATGACCCTGCACAGGAGACGACCATGGCTGGACCCTTCACGCTCGCCCCGCTGCCTTATGAGGAAGGCGCTCTCGAACCCACGATCAGCGGGAAGACGATCGGCTTTCATTACAACAAGCACCACAAGACCTATGTCGAAACGCTGAACAAGCTCGTCAAAGGCACCCGTTATGCCGACATGAAGCTGGAGGAGGTTGTCCGTTCGACTGTGGACCGCACGGGCGACGAACAGAAGATCTTCAACAACGCCGCGCAGGTGTGGAATCACGACTTCTACTGGCGTTCGCTGTCGCCGAAGCAGACTCTGCTTGGCGGCAAGCTCGAACAGGCGATCAAGCGGGATTTCGGCGGTGTCGAAACGATGCTCGAGAAGATGACGGAAGCCGGCGAGGAGCAGTTCGGCTCCGGCTGGGCCTGGCTTGTATCGAAAGACGGCAAGCTCTCCATCGAGAAGACTGCGAATGCGATGAACCCCATGGCGTTGGGTATCAACTGCCTGCTCGCCGTCGACGTGTGGGAGCACGCCTACTATCTCGATTACCAGAACGAGCGGCCGAAATACCTCGAAGCGGTGCTGAAGGTCCTCAACTGGGACTTTGCTGGCGAGAATCTGGACCAGGAAGGCCACGCCGTTCGCGCTGCCGCGGAATAACGGCAACAACATATGGCGAAAGGGCCCGGATCGCTCCGGGCCCTTTGCTGTGCGCATCAAAGATGCCGATCAGTACCGGTCGTGATCCCGGTCGAAGTCCCGATCATGGTCGACGTGCCGACCGTCCCAGCTACCGTGACCCTGATGCCATCCGCCGTGCCACCAGAAGTATCGCGAGCCCGCGTACGTCCGGTAGTAAAGCGGTTCATGTACCCACGCGCCCTCAAGGTAGACGGGCTCGGCGTACTGCGGATAACCGCACTGATACGGGTGGTAATAGGCGAAGTTCGGATCGCCGCACGGACCGGTTCGCACCGAGTAGTAGCTCGGGCCGGGAATACCGATACCGATGCCGAACGAAACATGCGCCGCCGATGCCGGCGTCACCGCGAATGCTGCAGTTCCCAGCATCAGCACCCCAGCCACCATTTGCATTGGTCTCATGATGATCTCCGTTGCTTGATGCCCCGCACGGAGAAGAAAACGCCTCGGAGCTGGATCGGGGGCCCCAAGTTCCGATGGTTTCGCAGTGCGCGAGTTCCGCCTGTCGGTTGTTAGGCGCGAAATTCGGGCCTGGAGAGGCGCAAATCCTCGCGAATTTGCCAGGCGTGCTGGTGAAGGCGCTCGGCAATGTTCTCGTCGCCGCGCAGACGCGCCTGCTCCGCAATCTGGTCAAATCGTGCGGCGATTCGTCCGTAATCCGGTAACAAATCTGTGTCTCGCAGCTGCCGGCCCACGCAAACTCCCGTTTTCTCCGCCCCGTACGCTCTATTACCGGGAGGTAACGCGGACCTACCCGCTCGAGTTGCAAGAAGGGCCCTTGACGCTCACGTAAAGGGAACCTCATACTTCCCGCACTGAGAAATTGTCAGGGAACCGGTCACGGGCCCAAAGACCCGGCCGGATAAGGGAAGATGACGACGCCAACCACCTACACGATCCGCCAGCTCACCAAGGAGTTTAATGTCACTGCGCGCACGCTGCGCTTCTATGAGGATGAGGGCCTGATCGCGCCAGAGCGGCGCGGCCAGACGCGCATCTATTCGACGCGCGACCGCGCCCGCATCACCCTCATCCTGCGCGGCCGCCGCGTTGGGTTCTCGCTTGCCGAGATCCGCGAGATTCTCGATCTCTATCGCCTCCACGATGGCGGCGTGACCCAGCTCGTTCATTCGCGCAAGAAATTCGCCGAGCGCATCGACACGCTGGAGCGCCAAAAGGTCGACATCGACGAATCGCTCAAGGAGCTTCGCCGCGGCATCGCCGACATCGACGGCAAGCTGAACACCCAACACCAGCGTCCACACGCGGCCTAATACACGCGTCCACGCACCGGCTGCTTTGCTCCGGAAGCGCGGACGCACGTCCTCATTCGTATTCCAAGCCGTCGGAGAGCCGCGATGACCTACGGACCCTATGAACAGATCGCCGTCGATGTGCGCGATCGTATCCTCACGCTCACGCTGCACCGGCCGGAGAAGCTCAACGCTTTCACCGCCACGATGATGCGCGAGATGGTCGAGGTGTTCACGAAAGTGAACACGGATGACGATGTCGGTGCGGTCATTGTGACGGGCGCGGGCCGTGCGTTCTGCGCCGGCGCCGATCTTTCGGCAGGCGCAAGCACGTTCGACGCTACAACCAATCCCGCTCGCAAGGAGCGCGACGCTGGCCCCGTGGAGACCGTCGACTGGAGCGACGAGCGCGTGCGCGACGGCGGCGGACGCGTGACGCTGGCGATCTTCGAATGCCTCAAGCCGGTGATCGCGGCCGTGAACGGTCCGGCGGTCGGCATCGGCGTCACCATGCAGCTCGCCATGGATATCCGGATTGCGAGCAAGGACGCCCGCTTCGGTTTCGTATTCGCGCGCCGCGGCATCGTACCGGAAGCGGCGTCGAGCTTCTTCCTGCCGCGCATCGTCGGCATCTCCAAAGCGCTGGAATGGTGCTATTCGGGCCGTGTGTTCGGCGCGGAAGAGGCGCTGAAAGCCGGCCTTGTTAGCGAACTTCTCGATCCTGAGGAGCTGATTTCACGCGCCCGTGCCATTGCGCGCGAGATCGTCGAAAACACGGCGCCAGTGTCGATCGCGCTGATCCGTCAGATGATGTGGCGTGGCCTCGGCATGGATCATCCGATGGAAGCCCATAAGGTCGACTCCCGGGGCATCTACGCCCGCGGCGCATCTGCGGATGTCCGCGAAGGGGTCAGCTCGTTCCTCGAAAAGCGTCCGCCGCAGTTCCCGGAGAAGGTCTCGACCGGCATGCCGCGCTATTTTCCGTGGTGGGACGAGCGCAAATATTCGTGATTTTTCCCCGCCGCTGCGACGCGGTTAAATCGCCGCAAAGCGGGGGAACGCGATGAGCAGGATTTCTTATCTTCAGGCCATGCTGCTGGGCGGGCTGGTTGCCGGCACGGTGGACATCGGTGCGGCGTCGCTGATCAACGGGCGCAGTCCTGTTTTCATCGGCCAGATCATCGCCGGCGGGCTTCTGGGAAAAGCCTCGCTCGACGGCGGCATGCGGACGGCGGCTTTGGGTGTCGCCCTGCAATGGGCGATGTCGATCATCATCGCCGCGCTCTATGTGCTGGCGAGCACCAGGATCGATGCGCTGCGCAGGAGCTGGCTGCTGTTCGGCATCCTCTATGGCATCCCGGTCTATTTCGTCATGGAATATGTCGTCGTGCCGCTCTCGGCCTGGCATCGCGTACCCAAATTCGCGCTCCTGCCGTTCGCCGAGAACATGCTGGCAATGATGGTGTTCGGCGTGATCGTGGCGTGGTTTGCATCGCGGACGCGCTGACAGCAGCGCAAAACCGTTCTAGCCTCGCCGCATTGCCGGGGAGGGATTTCATGAAAACCATTGTTTACGGGCTGCTGGCCGCGGCCGTATGGACGCCTGTTGCGGCGGTTGCAGACGACTCGTCGGCGGCACTGGCGGCGGGCGGTCTCGTGTTCACGAAGCAGGCAGACATTCGCATGGCGTCGGAAGATCTTTTCATCAGCCCGAAGCAGGTGAAGGTCCGCTACGAATTCGTCAATGACGGCAAGAAAGACGTTCAGACTGTGGTCGCTTTTCCGCTGCCGGATATCGATGTGCGCGAGTTCTGGTACGAACCGCTGGGGACAACGATCGGCACAGCGCCCAATTTCATGGGCTTCGCGCTCACGGTGGATGGAAAGAAGGTCGAGGCGAAGCCGGACGAGCGGGCGGTGCTCGATGGCCGCGATGTCACGGCGCAGGTGAGGGCCGCCGGCCTTCCGATCAATATCATCGGTGACGTGATGATGAAGACACTCGATCGCCTGGCGCCTGCGCTACGCAAATCCCTGCTCGCGCAGGGTTTGCTCGAGGGCGAAAAGGACGAGGTCCATCCGCATTGGATCGCCAAGACGAGCTTTTGGTGGCACCAGGTCTTTCCCGCCGGCAAGACCGTGATCATCGAGCACAGCTACCAGCCCGTGACCGGGCAATCGTTCTTCGGTCAGGAGTCGCTCAGCGACAAGGATGAAGGCCGTGCCAACCGGAAAGCCTTCTGTATCGACGCATCCACGCGTGCGGCCATCGAATCCAGGATCGCCAAGCTCGACAAGAGCGGCGTCAATGCCGCGTATCTCGAAGACTATACGACCGAGTTCGTGCTGAAGACGGCGAACAATTGGAAGGGCCCGATCGGGCGCTTTCGCCTCACGCTCGACAAGCTCAAGCCGGAGAATGTGCTGTCGCTATGCTGGGATGGCGATCTGAAGAAGACCGGTGCGACCACTTTCGAAGCCACGCGCGACAACTTCGCGCCGACGCGCGATATCAAACTGCTGGTACTGCAATGATCCGGAGCTTAGCGACGGCGGAACATCGCGCCCAACATACGGCGCAACCAGGCGGGCATAACGGGATTGGCGACGACCCGCAGCTCTGCGGCGCTTTCCGTTGCATACCGGCCAAATACAAGATGACCCAGCATCTTCACAGCCTTTACGCGGCAACAAGACCGTATACGGATTATATGACAGTTTGACGCACGCCGCCATGGCGATATTGCCAGCGGCTTTACCATCGATTGGCAGGGTTAATGCGGCGTTAACGAAGTTCCTTCAGCGCCCGGCACCCGGGTTGGCGTCTGGGAGCACACCCTGGCTCTGGCCCGTGGGCGCCATCCGCCGGCAGGCGCCATGGCCAGTCGCCCAGCCGGAGCGGTAGGCCTTGTCGGATTCATAGAGCGCATCGTCCCGCACGGTATCGCCGTAGCGCATGTTCGCGCCTTCGTTGGTCGAAGTGGCGCAGCCGTCTTCATAGCCGACGCGGAAGTTCGGCTGATGGCGGAGCTGCCGGTCGGCCGATGATTCAAAGAACATGCAGCCGCTGAGCAGCACAGACGAAAGCACCACGGCACAAAAGAGACGAAGCATAGGATAATCCGCGAGAGGAAGGGGCAATGTAGCATCTTGGGCGAGCGCGCCAAGCCAACAGGACCCGCATGACGGAACCTTTAACCACGGTCGTCGTTGTCATGGCAACAACAGGGGAATTGCACATGCGCTCTTTACTGCTTTGGCTAATCGGTATTCCGATACCGATCATCATCATTCTTTGGCTGATCACCGGTCACGCGTAGGCGAGGGACCGATGACAGACGCACTTGTGATCGCCGAAACAGGCGACGAAAACACCGGCTACCGCTTCTCGTGGGGGCTGGCAATCGCGGGCGGCGTAGCCGCAACCGCGGTGACTTTCTTTCTACTGACCTTGGGATCCGGGTTTGGATTGCTGCTGGTTCACCCCTACACGCAGACGGCGCACGACCTCCCGGCCTTTCTCACGGGGGGCGCGATCTATTTCTTCGTGGCACAGGCATTCGGTTTCGCGGTTGGCGGACATCTCGCCGGCCGCCTGCTTGGGCCGCTTTATGAAAGCCACGTGCAGGAAGAATTCCGTGCGGCCGCGCATGGGTTTGTTGCCTGGGCAACTGCGGTCCTGGCCACGCTGACGGTTGTTGCGATGGCGGGCATGGCTGCCGCCGGTATCGGCGCCGGTACGGCAGCGCTTTACGGCGCTGCACCCCGTGCGACGGAAGCTGGGACACCGACCGCCTATCTCGTCGATCAGCTTTTTCGTCCCGGCGCGACACGGAACGAAGGTGCGCGCGCGGAAGCCTCGCGCATCCTCGATGCCGGTATGGCGCGCGGTGAAGATCTTGCCCCGGGCGACCGTGATCGTCTGACGACGTTGGTTTCGCAGGAAGCGGGCCTTTCGCACGATGCCGCCTCCGCGCGCATCGACGCGATGCAGGCCGATATCAGGGCGAAGACCAAACGCGCAGCGGACATGGCCCGCAAGGCCGCGAGCTATGCGAGCCTGTGGATCGCTTTTTCGCTGCTCTTCGGCGCCATCGTGGCCAGCTATGCGGCCGTCCTGGCGCGCCGGGAGGACGACCGTCAGGTTCCCGCCTGACGGAACGCCACCCGCGCTGAGGCGTTCTTGTTGAACCCGAACAGTTTTTGAAGGAGCACGACTATGGCGGTACGTCGCAAAGCCAAATCGCTGGACCCGCGTCTGAACGCGCTACGCTCGGATATCGATGCCTTGCAGACGGATCTGAAGGGATTGGGAACCGATGCCGGCGATATCGCCAACGACCGCGCCCGCCAAGCGGTTCGTGATGCCCAGGGTGTCGCGGAACGGGCTTATCGCCTCGCCGAAGATACCGCGCGACAGACCGTGAACGACGTCGAGGGCTGGGCAAACGACAATCTGGCTAGCGTCCGGGATAACGTCCGGACACAGCCCCTGCAGTCGCTGGGCCTCGCCCTTCTTGTCGGCGCCGTTTTCGGAGCCTTTTTCCTCCGCGACTGACAGCCGACGTTCCATATCTTGAGGCTTTGGTCAGCCACGCATCCTCCGGATTAGCGTGGCTGATTTTTGTGCGCTGTGTCCTAGAGCTTCATCAGATAGCGGTGCGTGCCATCGAGAATGAGTTCGGACTTCTGGTCGTGCACGGTTGCACGCATCGTGACGATCCCGGTCGTGCGCTGTGCTGTAAGCTCTGTGATCGTCAGGGCAGGATAGAGCGTGTCACCCGGATAGGCGGGCTTCAGGAATTTCGCGTTGACCTCGATGAAGCCGATCAGCTTCTCGCCGATGACATGCGGGAACAGGCCGGCGCCCGCCGCGGTGAAGCTCAAAATCTGTAGGCCGTGCGCAAGTGGGCCGGGATGGCCCAGCGCCTTGCAATATTCCGCATCGTAATGGATCGGATGATTGTCCATGCTGACGGTCTGGAACGCAGCAAAGTTGGCGTCCGTCAGCGTACGCGACGGGATGTTGAACACCTCGCCGACGCGAAGCTCGTGAAAGCCGCGCAGCGGAACGAGGTGCCGGTGGGGAGCGTCGCCGGACATCTCAGTGCGTACCGGAGCCGGCTTCCACCTCTTTGGCCCGTGCGGCGGTGATCGTGGCGATCCAGTCCATCAGCGCAAAGAACACGCCGGACGCAAGGAAGGTCAAATGCAGCATGATGAGCCAGAACAGTTTTGTCGGATCGAATGGCGCATGCGCCTCCAGCACGCCCATGAAGGCGCGCAAAAGCGAGATCACGGAAATCGCGACGATCGAACCGATCAGCTTCATTTTTAGGCCCGAGAAATCGAGCGTGCCCATCCAGGACGGCCGGTCTTCGTCGCTTGCGGTATCGATCTTGGAGATGAAATTTTCGTAGCCGGAAAACACCACGATGATGACGAGATTTCCGGCGAGCGATAGATCGATGAGGGTCAGGACCTGGAGGATCACCGTCTCCGCATCGAGATTGAACATGTTGGGAAGCGTGTCGGCCATGTCCTTCAGGAAAGTGATGAGTAGCATCACCAAGGTCAGGACCAGACCGACATAGAACGGCGCCAGCAGCCAGCGCGACCGGAAGAGCACGACTTCCAGGCACCTTTCCACGAACAGGCCGAAGCGCACCGCCAGAATCCTTTGTTGCCACCGCTTTCATAATGAGCGGCGGCACACCTCACAACAAGGTGGGATTCGGGAGTCCTAGCTGCCAGTGCTTTGGCGGGTCCGGCCGTTCTGTTCGATGTCGGCTTTCACGTCCGCAAGGCTGCGCACCGCCGCCGACTTGAAATTGTCGAACAGGGTCAGGCCCTTTGCGCAGTCGTCGGGATTGTAGCGGCAGAGCTTGCTGGGGTGCGCGAGATTCGGCTGCACGTTTTCCTTGGTCCAGTCCGCGACCTGTCCGGTCACGTCGGAGTCCATCGCAACCGGCCGCCCGAAACCGAGATCGGGTTCATGCGGCATCAGGAGCGCCACCAGTCCTACCCAGAAGATCGCGCGAAAGATCATCTTCCCGCCTCTCGTTTCGTCGGGGGAAATCTGGGCTCCGCGCCTTTGCTGTCATCTGAAAGCAATCGGTAAAGTTCGATGCAATTGGGTTAATGCGCGTGCTTCCCGACACCAACCAAAACGCAGCCTTGCGCGAATCGATCCGTATTGAATCAAACTTGTCTCGAATACGAGACGCATCCGATTCAAATTTTAGATAAAGGATTTTTTAAGGATGTCAGGCGGGCTTGGCAGGAAGACTGATGCGCGCGGTCAGGCCTTCGCCCAGCGCGCTCTCGATCTCGAGCCCGCCGCCATGCAGTTCTGCCATCGCCTTCACCAAGGTCAGGCCCAATCCTGCGCCGGGGTTGTGATCGGATGTGCCGCGGCCGCCTTGTTCGAAGGGCCTTAGGATGCGCGCAACGTCGTCCGCCGCCACACCGGGCCCATTGTCCGAAACCTCAAGGCGAACCACGCCATCGCCACGCGCCCCGCGAAGACTTACCGCGCCGCCGCGCGGTGTGAAGCTGATCGCGTTTTCCAGAAGCTGCGAAAGCATCCCGCTCAGCGCGTTTTCGTCGGCTTCAATGACAAGGTCCGGTGGCGCGTCGCATTCCAGCGTGATTCCCTTGTCCATCGCCAGGCTCTCGAAGGCGCTGCGCACGCTCCACAGCATGGCGTTGGCGTCCAGCGCCGTGCGTTCGAGCTTATAGCGGCCGGCAGACAGCTTGGTGAGATCGAGGATCTGGTTGATCAAGCGGAGCAGGCTCCGTCCGCCCTGATGAATGAGGGCTGCGTATTCCTTGACCTGTTCCGGACCCAGGCTCTCGGCCATGGACTGCATCAGGTCTGAAAAGCCGATGATGGCGTTGAGCGGCGTCTTGAGCTCATGGCTCATCGTGCGCATCAGTGTGGTTTTGGTGGTGTCGACATCGGCGGCGGCCCGGTCGAACCGGCGGGACAGGTCGACAAGGTAGTTTGCTTGGCGCTCGGCATGGCTACGCGATTCCGCGAGCGCCCTTTTCTGTTCCTCCAGCGCCAATTCCACGCGCCGGCGATCGGTAACATCGGTAAAGACCACGATCCGTCCGCTATCCTTGGTCGCACGGTCGCGCATCACATAGGCTTCGCCGGTCACGAGCTCGATCGTCATCACGCCGGCGGGCGCGGTATGGACGGCCCGTCGCCGCGCCAGCCAAGCCTCCACATCTTCTCCGTGCAGGATAGTTTGGCTGACCTTGGTGCGCGCCATCAGCTCTTCGAACGACTTTCCGATGAGCTCCAGCGCAGTGCGGAATCCGAAGAATCCGGCATACGCGTCGTTGCACAAAGTCAGTATGTCGTGCTTGTCGAAATAGGCGAACGCATCGGCGCTCAGGGCGACGACGTGTTCGAGCCTGCTCTGGGCATGGCGGGCGTGGGTGACATCGCTCCACAACGCGATCCAGCCGCTATTGCGCGTGCGACGTACCTTTATTTCGATGACACGACCGTCGGACAGCGGGATGTCCAGCGGGTGGATTTCGTTGGCACCACCCAGTTGGGATCGGCGCCGTTCAATGAAACCGGGCAGATCGACAATGGCGCTTTCGGCGATCTCTCCGCCCGCAACCTCGAGCCGAATCAATTGTTCATAGCTCAGACCGACAAGCTTTTCGCGCATGGGGAGGGATCGGAACACGCGATTGAGATGTTCGTTGGAAAAAACCAGCCGTTCCGCGGAATCGAACACCGTGACCGCGACACGCAGCGAATGGAACGCTTCGACCGCTGTGGACAGGGCCGATTCGTCCGGACTGGCTATCGCTGCGGCGGCCGAAGACGCGAAATTCAAACGACAGTTCCCCAATGAGGGGGAAATTGTGACAGAGGGGCCTTGCGCAAAGGTTAGGCGGATTCGTCAGCGCCCCCCGAATCGCGCGACCATCGTTAATCGAACGTAAACCCGGGTTCCTTCAAATATTGTGAATTAACGAACGAATTCGGGCGTGATTCAAACTTCGTTAAGTTTGACCCACGACCATCGCGCCCATCAAGGACGGGCGAGGCGAGCACAGTTAATGGCCGTTCACGAAAGGCTCCGCGTTACCCCGAGCGCCGACCAATTGGCGCTACGCCGGATGTTTGTCAGCATCCAGATCGCCAAGGCCGGGGTCGGGGCTGCGCTCGCATTGCTGTTCGCCGCGCTCGTTGGCCGGCCCGACATGGCAGAGGCTGTGGCCTTCGCGGGCTTGATCGCACCGGCAGCGCTCGGAGCGCTTGCTTTCACGCGCATCCCGCTCGCGATTCTCGAACAGGCGGCGCTGGCGATCTTTGCCAGCCTGATCGGATATCTCGCCGCACTTACAGGCGGGGTGAGTTCGCCCTTGATTGTGTGGCTGGTGCTTGTGCCGGCGGAGGCTGCGCTCGCGGGTGGCCGGCCGGCGGTGACGCGCGCTGCGGGCGCAGCGGCGATCGCGCTGGCGGTTGTCGCTTGCGTACAGGCGTTGAACCTTTTGCCCGTGTCTCGCCTGCCGTTTCCGGCGTGGGAGATCTATGCCGTTTCGATTTTTGCCGCGGTGATGCAGGCGGGTTTGATCGCCTCTGCTGCGCAGGATCGCCAGCGTGCCGCTGATCTTGCCGCGGCGGAGGGTGCTGCGATGTACCGGTTCCTCGCCGACAACGCGATGGACCTGATCACGCGCCACAGTGCGGACGGCCGCATCCGCTTCGCGAGCCCCGCCGCACTGGGCCTGCTCGGCCGGGCGCCCGATTCGCTCAATGGTCTCGCGCCGGCGGCGCTGGTTCATCCCGACGATCTGCGCGCGATCCAGGCAGCCTTCATGGAATCGAGTTATTTCGAACGCGCTGCAACCGCCGAAATCCGGCTGAAGCGCGCCGACGGCACGTTTGTCTGGGCCGAGATCCGTTGCCGGCCGGCGGCCCCTGCCAAAGGCAAGGCGAGCGACATCGTGGCCGTGACGCGCGACATCACCGAGCGCAAGAATCACGAGCAGGCGTTGATCGAAGCCCGCGATCTTGCCGAAGGGGCGAACCGCGCCAAATCGAGCTTCCTTGCCAATATGAGCCACGAACTGCGCACGCCGCTGAACGCGATCATCGGCTTTTCCGAGGCGATGACGCACGAGATGTTCGGCCCGGTCGGAAGCCCGCGCTATCTCGAATATTCGCGGCTTATCCATGAGAGCGGCGCGCATCTGCTCGAACTCATCAATGGCATTCTCGACATGTCGAAGATCGAGGCCGGCAAGTTCGAGCTGTCGGAAGAAATCTTCGACCTGAAGGAAGCGGCGGAAGCGTGCGTGCGTTTCGTGCGCCAGCCGGCGGATCGCGCCGGCGTTGCGGTGCGTATCGCGGTCGCACCTCAGGCGCGCGTGATCTTTGCCGACAAGCGCGCGATCAAGCAGATCCTCGTCAATCTGGTGTCGAATGGCGTCAAGTTCACGCCGCGCGGCGGCGAGGTGCGCGTCACAGCAGGGCTCGACAGCCGGGGAATCGAAATTGCCGTGTCGGACACCGGTTTGGGGATCTCCAAACGCGATCTCGAGCGGCTCGGCCAGCCTTTTGAGCAGGTCGAAGGCGAGCATGTGCGCTCCAAGGAAGGTACCGGACTCGGTCTTGCGCTGGTCAAGGCGCTGGCCTCCATGCACGGCGGCGAAGCCATGATCGAATCCGCGCTGGGCGAGGGCACGACCGTGCGTGTGCGCCTTCCCTTTGCCGCGGTTGATGACACAGGCACGCGGGTCGCGCCCAACGAAGCCCGTATCATTGCCTTCAAGGGTGCGGCTTAAGGCGCCGCCGTTTACCGGCTGTAAGGCAAGACAGCCGAGCATGGGGGAATGACCGAAATCGCTGCCATCTGCGAACGCTTCAACGCGCAATCGGCGCAGGACAAATGGCAGGCTGTCTGCGACAGCGCGCTCGCATTCGAAAACCGCAAGCTCGCCGACCTTCTTGGCATCTGGCAGTCCGTGCGCGGCGACCGGACCTTGCCGCAACGGGCGGATTTCACCGCGCGAATCCTTGCCAAGCATCTCCCCAATCTCACCTTCGTCGAGCGCGTGGAGACACCGGGACAGGAGCGGCGGTATCGCTTCCGGCTATTCGGCACCGCGCTCGCGCAATACACCGGCGATTGGACGGGCAAGTTCCTCGACGATTCCGTTCCGCAGGACTTTCAGCCAAGCTGGTTTGCGACATACGACGCGGCGATCGAGGCGCGCGTTCCCTTGCGTTTTGTCTCCCGCTTCAGGGCGGAGCATCTTCACCATGTCCAAGCCGAGACGCTCATCGCGCCGCTTGGCGACAACAGCGGCACGGCCAACGGGCTTCTGATTTCGGTGGTCTATTCGCCGTTCGTGGCGGAATGAGAAAATCCGCCGCAGTTGATGCGGCGGGAGCGGTATCGAAATCACTGGAGTTCCCCTTTCGAGCGCCGTACAGTCCGCGCACAACTAGGGGGCATCCTATGAAAACGTATAAACTCGCGGCTGTCGCCGCGGTTCTTTGCGCGTCCGGCCTTGCCGGATGCGCGACCATCGTCCAGGGCACAACGGAATCGGTTTCCGTTTCGACAACGCCGGAAGAGGGCGCGCAATGCACGCTCACGAACTCGGAAGGCACATGGTACGTGACGTCGCCGGGAAGTACGACGGTGCACAAAACCAAGCACGATTTGACTGTGAGCTGCAAAAAGGACGGCTTCCCCGGCGGTGAGACGCTGGCGATGGCCCACTTCGGTGGAACCACCGCAGGCAATGTGATCGCGGGTGGTATCATCGGCATCGGTATCGATGCCGCCAGCGGCGCGAATTTCTACTACGACAGTCCGATCACGGTCGACCTTGCCGGTCCTACAGCGGTCATGACGCATCCGGACTCCGGCAAGGCCGCAGCCGCACCTGCGGCTTCGGCCCCGGCACCTGCCGCGACACCCGCCGCCAAATAGTACCGCGATCCTTAGGCTGCGCGCCCACGGAGAAATCCGTGGACGCCGCCGGGGCCTGCGCTATTTGAGCGCCCACACTACGGTGACCGATGCGGTAATGGATTGCTCGCCAGCCTCGACGCGCGTACTGGCCTTTTCTGCCGTGACGACGACGGTTTCGACGCTGCCCGCCGTGTCGTTCGAATAGCCCTCGCGAATCGACCGCACCGGCCCGAGCTCCGCGCCGACCTCCCGAGCATAGATCTGTGCGCGCTGCATGGCGTCCTTTCCGGCCTTCTCCCGGGCCTGCATTTCAAGCGCTCGAGAATCCTTTATCTGGAAGTCGACGGTCGCGGAATCGTTCGCGCCCGATTCGATCAGCGCGTCGAGGACATCCCCGGCCTTGCCTAGGTCGGAGAGGGTCACGGTGATCTGATTGCTGACCGTGTAGCTTTCGATCCTTCCCGACGGGTCGCGAATACCCCTCGAGTCGGTTTCGTATTGCGGATCGAAGCGGAAATCCCTTGTGGTGATCTCCTTGTCCGTGACGCCCAGCGCTTTCAGCGCGGCGACGACCTTGGCCATCGTCTCGGCGTTCTGATGCATAGCGTCACGCATGCGGCGTGCATGGGTCACCACGCCACCCGACACGACAGCCGTATCCGGCATCGCAGAGACAGTGCCCTGCCCCAGCATAATGACAAACCGATCCGGTGGAGGCTGAGGAACCGTGCCTTCAACGGTCACGGGAACGGTATGCCGCGACGCCGCCAGCGTGGGAGCGGCCGCGCAAAATGCCAGCATTGCTCCCAAGATTGAGGCCAATAAGGTTCTGCGAATTTCCACTCTTGTCCCCCCAAGCTAGACCACATGCCCCTGCTCGGATGCTAATTCAACTTGAAGGTTGGCGCTATCTCGCGCACTTCTTCGCGATGCAGCCCCGCCTCAAAGCCGGCATCTTCGTGCGCGCCCTGATCCGGCGCGTTGAAGTCGCAGGCGCGCAGGCCTATGTCGTGCGCAAGGGCGCGGAAGAGGCGGGCGCGGTGTTCCTGAAAGTCTCGCGGCTCGACGGTACGTGCACGGTGCTGAACCAGGCGCGGGCCGGCGACGGGGAACTCGTCTGGGCTCGGCCGCTCGGCGAAAGCGTCGACGACGCCAAAGCGAGTGCCTATTTCGAGCGCCAGATCAAATTCGATCCCGACATCTGGATTGTGGAGATCGAAGACCGCCAGGGCCGCGCGTTTGTGGATGAGAAAGTGGTTTAGATTCTTTGTCGAACCGGGGGCGTTGATTCCGCCCAGATGACAATAAAGTCCGATCCTGCTACTCCCCGCCGCCCATGAGCCAGACACCCGCCACCGAAGCCGCGCGCCGCAGGACGTTCGCGATCATCTCGCATCCCGACGCCGGCAAAACCACGCTGACCGAACAGCTGCTGCTGCTTGGCGGAGCCATCCGTGCCGCGGGGCAGGTGAAGGCGCGCGGCGAGGCCAGGCGCGCGCGCTCCGACTGGATGAAGATCGAGCAGGAGCGCGGCATCTCGGTCACCTCCGCCGTGATGACGTTCGAGTATGGCGACGCGGTGTTCAATCTTCTCGACACGCCGGGCCACGAGGATTTCTCCGAAGACACCTACCGCACGCTGACCGCCGCGGATTCCGCTGTGATGGTGATCGACGCCGCCAAGGGCATCGAGGCGCAGACGCTCAAATTGTTCGAAGTCTGCCGCCTGCGCGACATCCCGATCATGACGTTCATCAACAAGATGGACCGCGAGGCGCGCGACGCGTTCGAGCTGCTCGATGAGATCTCAGACCAGCTCCAGCTCGAAGTCGCGCCGATGATGTGGCCCGCCGGCATGGGCCTCAATTTCAAGGGCCTCTACGATCTTTACGCCGATGATTTCGTTCCGTTCGGCCAGGACGGCCGCATCGGCGGCAACGCGCTCGCCGCACTCCTGCCCGAGGACGTGAAGGCGAAACTCGACGAGGATGTCGAGCTTGCGCGCGGCGGGCTGTCGCGTTTCGATGCTGCCGCCTATCGCGAAGGACATCTGACGCCGGTCTATTTCGGCTCCGCGCTCAAGCGCTTCGGTGTGCGCGAACTTCTCGATGCGCTGTCCGCGGAGGCGCCGCCGCCGCGCGATCAGGCCGCGAAAGACGGCGTCGTTCATCCCGCCGACGCGGACGTTTCGGGTTTCGTGTTCAAGGTCCAGGCGAACATGGACCCGAACCACCGCGACCGCGTGGCCTTCCTGCGCCTTTGCTCGGGAAAATTCCGGCGCGGCATGAAGCTCAAGCAATCGGGCACGGGAAAAAGCATCGGCGTGCACAACCCGATCCTGTTCTTCGCGGCCGAGCGCGAAACGGTGGACGAGGCGTGGCCCGGCGACATCATCGGCATTCCCAATCACGGCACCCTGCGGGTCGGCGACACGCTCTCGGAATCGGGCGACATCGTATTCACCGGTATCCCGAACTTTGCGCCGGAAATCCTGCGCCGCGTGCGCCTCGGCGATCCCATGAAGCAGAAGCATCTCGCCCGCGCACTGACCTCGCTTGCCGAAGAAGGCGTGACGCAGGTGTTCAAGCCGATGATCGGCGCGCAATGGGTGGTGGGCGTCGTGGGCAGCCTGCAACTCGACGTGCTGAAATCGCGCCTGCGCAACGAATACGATCTCGATGCCGATCTCGAGGCATCGCCCTATGACACCGCGCGCTGGATCTCGGGTGACGACGCCGAGCGCGAGAAATTCATCGCCGCCAACCGCGGACAAATGGCGGAGGATCGCGACGGCGCGCCGGTGTTCCTGGCGAAAAGTTCTTGGGAGCTCGGGTATGTCGCGGGCAAATTCCCCAACATCAAATTCGCCAAGACCCGCGAGCGCAGCGACGTGCAGGCGGAAGCCTAAGCGCCGTCGTAAGCCTTGAGCCGCTCTAAGACATCGCCGTTCTTGCTTGTGAGCACGACGATCGCGGAATAGGTCGCGCGGTCGATCTGCGCTTTGCGGCAGGCGGCAGCGAGCGCGTCGGCGGGAGCGCCGTTCAGAAGGGCGCGGGTCTCGCTGGCGTCGAGCGCGAGTGCCGGCGCCAGGACATCGGCAAACGCGCCGTTCATTGTGCGCGCGGCGTGCACGAGTGCGGGCGAATCCGCAACGGGCGGGGCCTCGCGCGCGACCTTTTCGAGCAGCGCCGCAAACGCTTCGCGCATCGGCGCGGGATAGTCCGCCGGCCAGTCGTCCAGCAGCGCGTGCAACTCGCCGAGCAGGGCATCCCGGCTTTCGGGACCCTTCTCGGCGAGTTCCACGAGACGGTCAAACCGCTTCCGGGGAGTCGTCGCCAACATGGCCCAAGGCTACCGCCATGGCCGTTAAGGTTTCGTTTTGGGGCAGGCTAGTTCCCGACAACCGCCCAGCTATCGGGGAAAAAGCCGTTGAAATTGGTCCGGATTGCGACCGAATAGGCGCCGATATCCTCGAACACGATGAAGTCGCCCGCAGCAATGTTCTCCGGCAGGGTCAGGGGCCGGGGCAGCACGTCTAGCGTGTCGCAGGTCGGGCCGAACACGCGGAACGGCTTGGTTTCGCCGTTCAGGGGCAGTGCGCGGCTCTTGGCATCGAGCGAATAGGCTTTGTGCGCATAGTCCGCGGTCCAACCGGGCAAGGTCAGTTCGTCAAAGCTGCCATAGACACCATCGTTCAGGTAGATGGAGTCGCCCTTGCGCAGGATCACCTGCGTGATCAGCGACATGCCTTCGGCGATCAGCGCACGCCCCGGCTCGCAGAGCACCGGCGGATGCTTCTCGCCGAAGGTCGCGAGCGCTTCCTTGATGGTGTCGAAATACCAGTGATAGGGCGGCACGTCGTTGCCGACGTAAGGACCCGGAAATCCACCGCCGAGATCGAGCGCTGCGATCTCCACGCCCGACATCTGCGCCGTGCGCCGCGCCATCTCCACCGCCTGCGCGTAAGAAAAAGGCGAAAGACATTGCGATCCGACATGGAACGTGATCGCAGGCGCCGCGCCCGCGTCGGCCACGCGCTTCAGGAGCCGGGCCGCGTCTTCCTGCGTGGTGCCGAACTTGCTCGAGAGTTCCAGCAGCGCGCCGCCCAAAGGAGTGGCGATGCGCACGAACACACGCAGCTTTTTGACGTCCTTGACCTCGCCAAGCAGCTTGTCGAGTTCGAAATCGCAATCGATCACGTAATCGGTCACGCCGAACCGCTCGAACGCAGCCTTGGCCGCGCCGACGGCGCGCACCGGCGACATGAAATGGCAGATCGCGTCCGGAAACTTGGCCCGCACGAGTTCGATCTCCGGCAGCGACGCGGTATCGTAATGGCGGATACCCGACGCATAGACCTGGTCGAGCACAAGCGGCGCGGGATTGGCTTTCACCGCGTACAGCGTGTCGCCCGGAAAGTGATCGAGAAACCGTTTTCCCGCCGCCTGGAACCGGCCGGGATGCAGCACATAGACAGGCTCGCCCGGCTTCAGCCGTTCGATCACCTTCTCGACGCTTGCAAAACGCGGCAATAGCGGCTCGACACGCGATGCGCTCATGGCGGCGATTTCTCGGAAAATGCGCCGCCTCTTTGCGGCAAGCGTGTGACGCGGTCAAGACAGCGGGGCGATTCAAGGGCTAGAGGCATGACGCGCAAAAACGCAAGCGCTTGATTTTTGAAATCGACTTGTCAACAAAAAACATCCCCCCTCCCCCTCCTGTCCCCCCTCGCATCATCCGCGTTGGCATCTCCATCGGCCAACCGTACGACATGGCGACGGCGAAGCGATGCTTCAAGTCCGCCATTTTTTTACGGCACAGCAAAAGCCAAAGCGATTCAAACCAAGCGTGCCGCCGAAATGGGGCGCTGTAACTCCAATGGCTGAGCCGTTACGGGAAGCGCAGGAAGCCGCCGCTGTGATAGCTGCCCGCGATCACGCCGGCGTCGTTTATTCCATACGGCATGGTGTTGCTGCCGCCGTTAGGAACATGGAATTCGTTGATCGTGCCGTCCGGCTTACGGACAAATCCGAGGATATGGCTCGGCTTTTGGTGATCTATGCACCAGCCGGTGACTAGACCCTTGCGGTTTATGCTGGTCGGGGAAATATCGCAGTCTTGTCCGTCAAACGTCGTAATTGTTCCGTCCGTCTCCCGGACGAACCCGTGTCTGATTCCGTCGCCAATGTCATAAGAACCGGCAACGGTACCTTTGACGTTGATGCAGTCGACACTGGTCGTGACCGCGCCCGGCACGTCGATCGTCGTGATTTCACCGCCCGGAGCGCGAACAAATCCGTGGAGGTGACCGTCGCTCAAGCTGTAAATGCCGGAGGTCACGCCCTTGTCGTTGATGCAGCCGGGACTCGTGAAATTCGCACCCGAAACGTCGAATGTGGTCAGCCGTCCCCGGGCGGTACGCACAAAGCCGTGCGTGCCCGCCTCATCGTCATAGCTACCTGTGATGTCTCCCTTCTTGTTGACGCCAGACGGGCCAGTACCGGTTGCCTGCGGAACATCGAAGGTTGTGACTGCCCCGTCGGAGGCGCGTGCGAAGCCATGCACCCTTCCGGCGCTGTCGCGGTAAAATCCTACGACAACATCTTCGTCATTGATGCGCGCTGCCACCGTGGCGCTTGCACCGGACACAACGAAGGTCGTGAACGTTCCGTCGACTGTGCGAATGAAACTGTCGCCGTCTCCTTGCCAGCCCGTCACAGTGTTTGCGGAATTGATGCCGGTCACAACACTGTCGCCGAACGTGACGAAAGTCGCCTTTGCCGCAGCGGGGGCGCCCGAGAGCACGATGCAGAGAGCCGCCAAAGCGGCCGGGTAACACAAGCTCCGTGAATCAAATGGGCTCAGCGCCATTCCATCCTCTGCGGCGCATTGTGTCTGCCGTCCCCAGTCAGGATCATGGTAGCACGGACGCTACGGGAAGCGCAGGAAGCCGCCGCCGCCATAGTTGCCCGCGATCACGCCCGGATCGTTGATCCCCATCGGCATTGTGCGGGTGCCACCGCCTGGAACTTGGAAGCTCTGAAATTTTCCGTTCGAGCGCACAATGAATCCGTAATCGTGCCCTTGGGGCTGGGACGTTAGGCAGAAACCCGTAACGACGCCTTTGCTATTGATCCCCGTGGGCACGATCTGGTCGCATCCGGGATCGTCGAACGAGGTTATCGTTCCGTCGGAGGTGCGCACAAAGCCGTGCATTACGCCGTCGCTGTCCGCGTACCACCCCGCGATGGTGCCTTTCGCATTGATTCGCGTGGCCACGGTCATCACCGCTCCCGGTACCTCTATTGTCGTGATGGTTCCATCCGGGGCGCGGACAAATCCGTGGTCGCCGCTGCCGTCGATGTAGTCGCCCGTGACCGCACCTTTGTCGTTGATGCTCGAGGCTATGGTTTGCCTCGAACCCGGAGGGGAAAAGGTCTTCAGCTTCCCTCGGGCAGTCCGCACAAATCCGTCACCGTTGCCGATACTGTCTACATAAGAGCCCGTAATATCGCCTTTGTTGTTGATGGCGTACGCAATCGTTCCGGTTGCCTTCGGCCCGTCGAATGTTGCGATGGTTCCATCTGCGGCGCGAACAAAACCGTGGTTGACTCCCGCATTGTCCTCGTAATAGCCCGCCACGGCATTTCCGTCGTTGATACTCAGAGCCATCGTGGTCTTCGCGCCCTGAACAGTGAAGGTGGTGTCGGTTCCATCGGCGGTTCGCACAAAACTGTTGGCGCCCCCAGCCCAGCCTGTCACCGCATCGGTGGCATTGATGCCCTGCACCCGGCCGTCGCCGAAGGTCGTGTAAGTCGCTTTTGCGCTGGCGGGTCCGCTGGAAATCATGATGCACAACGCCGCGAACGCCGCACGGTGATACAAGCTTCGGGAATTCAACAGGCTCCGCGCCATTCCATCCTCCCAACCGCGCCGCTGCCTCGCGGGTCGGGAGCACGATAGCACGGATGCTACGGAAACCGCAGGAAGCCGCCGCCGTGATAGCTGCCGGCAATCACGCCCGCGTTGTTGATTCCAATCGGCATCGTGCTGCTACCACCGTTGGGAACATGGAATTCGTTGACCGTGCCATCCGGCTTGCGAACGAATCCGAGGATGTGGCTCGGCTTCTGGTGATCTATGCACTGGCCGGTAATCGCGCCTTTGGCGTTGATGCTGACCGGCTCAATATCGCAGTCCTGTCCATCGAAGGTCGTGATTGTTCCATCTGGCTCCCAAACGAACCCGTGTCTGATTCCGTTGCCGATGTCGTAAAAGCCGACGACCGCACCCTTGACGTTGATGCAGTCGACGCTCGTGTCGAGCGCACCGGGCACGTCGATTGTCGTGATTGCGCCGTTCGGAGCGCGAACAAATCCATGCAAGTGTCCGTCGCTGGAGCTGTAGATACCGGAGATGAAGCCCTTGTCGTTGATACAGCCGGGACTGGTGAAATTCGTATCCACAATATCGAATGTCGTCAGCCGGCCTCGCGCTGCACGCAAAAAGCCATGTGTGCCCGTCTCGTCGTTATAGCTACCCGTGATGTCTCCCTTCTTGTTGACGCCAGACGGGCCGGTGCCGGTTGCCTGGCGAACATCGAAGGTTGTTATTGTCCCATCTGCGGCGCGCACGAAACCATGAACCTTGTCGGCGTTGTCGCGGTAAATTCCTACGACAACGCCCTCGTCATTGATGCGCCCTGCCACCGTGGCGCTCGCGCCCTCCACCGCGAAGGTCGTGACGGTTCCGTCGACTGTCCGAATGAAACTGTCGCCGTCCCCCTGCCAGCCTGTTACGGTGTTTGCGGAATTGATGCCGGTGACCCTACCGTCGTCGAACGTGACGAAGGTTGCCTTTGCAGCGGCTTGTCCGCCCGAAATCATGATGCAAAGCGCTGCGAAAGCCGCCCAGCACTGCAAGCTCCGGCAATTCAATAGGCTCTGTGCCACTCCATTCTCCCAGCTGCCACACCAGAACTCATACAACTATAGGCAGCCAATAGGATAGCAGACCGGCGCGCTATTCAGACGCTTCAAAGCGGTAAAGGCATGGTGATCGGGGCGGCGGCCGGGTCGCGCGCCCGTCAGAACGCGCGCAATCAATCTCGCCTTACGGCTTGATGCAGCCCCAGTCGGCGTCGGGGGCTTCCTCGACGACGATGGTCACGTAGCAATATCCGAGCACATAGCGGAAGCAGCGGCTGCGCACGCGGCCAATGACCGGCAGATGGCGGATATCTTCCTCGCCCGGCAGATCGACAAAGTCGCCGACATTGGGGATCAGCGTGAACTGCGTCTCGTCGACCTCCACGTCCACCGGCTGGGCCATTGTGGTGTTATCGACGAGCTTGGTGGCGCCCTTGGGCAGCAGGCGGTAGTCGATGCCGTACTTCATGTCAGGTCCTTTCGGGTTCCGCGCGGAAGCGTAGCCAATCCGCCGCGCGGTTCAAGTCGAGACGCCGTGATCAGTGCGCGGGCGGCGCCGCCTCAGCTTTGGGCTTTGCGGGGACCGGTTGCGGCGTCACCTGCTGGGGTCGCGGGGGGCCGTCGAAGGTCTGCCGCTGCGCGGGCGTGAGCGATTCATAGAATGCGGTGACCAGCGGCTTCTCCCGGTGCAAGGCGTCGATCTCGATGGTGAGGAGCTTTTCCTCCCGCTCCATCCGTGTCGGCGTGGGTACGTCGGCTCCAGTCGACGGCGCGGGGCAGGGCCAAGCGTGCATGACTTCCACGCGCGTTTTCATCCACGCGTCGAACAGCGGCTTCTGCTTTTCGGTCAGCACCAGAGCCTTCTCTAGCTGGCCGAGCATGGCCATGTTCCGCTCGATCTGCAGCGCGCAGATCTTCTCTGGCAGCGGCATGGTGCCCTGCGCCGGCGGCGTCACTTTCATGATGGTGCCCGGCGGCGGGTCGGCCAGCGCGCTGGAGGCAAATGACAAAACAGCAAGGACCGGAAGGACGATTCGCGCGCGCACGGGACACCTTTTGTTGGGCGCCCTCCTCTAGTGAGAAAATCGTGTGCCGTAAAGCAGGCCGCGGAGGGAGGTTAAATCCGGGCCCGCAGTTCCCGGATCGTCTTCTTTCCGTCCGGGGCAGGCTGGTAGGGGTGCGAGATTTCGGTCATCGCGCGCTGGAACTCGTCGAGCGTGAAGTCCTGGCGCACTTCCCAGGCATCGAACCCCGTGCGCGCCATGAACGCGATCTGGTCGAACAGGAAATCGCCGGTAGCGCGGATTTCACCTTTGTAATCGAACCGTGTGCGCAACATCCGCGCCCAGGAGAACGCGCGCCCATCGCGGAACTTCGGGAATTCCAGAACGATGACGGCAAGCCGCGGTAGGTCGGCCTTCAGCACAAGCGGGTTCTCGTTCGAGGCCAGCCGCACGCCGACCGGCGAATGATGCGCGAAAAGATTGTCCTTCTCGCCCTGAAAACGGGCGAGCGTGACGATCACGCCTTTCTCTTCCGGAAACGCCTTGCCGTCCGGCACGAAGAAGAACGGGTCCTCGACGAACCGGCCTTCCTTGTCGTGCGGATGCGCGCCAAATTTAATAAGCGGCATGGAGGTCCTGTCCGTAGGCGACGTTCTTGAACGGTGTCATGCCGACGCGGCGATAGGTATCGACGAAGCGCTCGCCGTCGTTGCGCAGTTCGAGGTAGCAGCCGATCACGCGCTCGACGGCATCGGCGATCTCGTCTTTGCCGAAGCCCGGCCCCATGATCTCGCCGATGCTCGCGTCTTCGGCGCCGGACCCGCCGAGCTGGAGCTGATAGAACTCCACGCCCTTCTTGTCGACGCCCAGAATGCCGATGTGTCCGGCATGGTGATGGCCGCAGGCATTGATGCAGCCAGAGATCTTGATCTTGAGCTCGCCGATATGATGCTGGCGGTCGAGATCGGCGAAGCGCTCGGAGAGTTTTTGCGCGATCGGAATCGAGCGCGCGTTCGCGAGATCGCAATAGTCCAGGCCCGGGCAGGCGATGATATCGGTGATGAGCCCGGCATTCGGCGTCGCAAGGCCCAGCTCCTGCAGGCGCGCGAAGATCGCGGGCAGATCGCGTTTCCTCACATGCGGAAGCACGAGGTTCTGTTCGTGGCTGACGCGGATTTCGGACATGCCGAACCGGTCCATCAGATCGGCCAGGGCATCGAGCTGTTCGTGCGTGGCGTCGCCCGGCACGCCGCCGATGGGCTTTAGCGAAATCGTCGCAATCGCGTAGCCCGGCGCACGGTGGCGCGAAACGTTTGTCTTCAGCCAGTTCTCGAACGCCGCATTGCCATTCGGCATTTGGTCGGGAAGCGGCTCGAATTCCGGCGGCGCGAAATAGGCATCGATGCGGTCGCGCTCTTCCTGGGACACCTGCAGCGTGCCAGCCTTCTTGATCTCCTCGAACTCGACCATCGTCTGGCGGCGCATCTCGTCCGGGCCCAGCGCGTTCGCCAATATCTTGATGCGCGCCTTGAAGAGATTGTCGCGGCGGCCCTGCTCGTTATAGACGCGCATCACGCTTTCGAGGAACGCGAGGATATCGGGCTTCGCCACGAAATCACCCACGACATATCCGATATACGGCGTGCGCCCCATCCCGCCGCCGACATAGACGCGGTATCCGGTCTCGCCGGCATCGTTCTTCACGATCTCGAGCGCCATGTCGTGGAATTTGAGCGCGGCACGATCGTTCGGCGATCCGCTGACCGCGATCTTGAACTTGCGCGGCAGGAAGCTGAACTCCGGATGCAGCGACGACCATTGCCGGATGATCTCGGCGATCGGGCGCGGGTCTTCAATTTCGTCGGCTGCCGCGCCGGCGAAATGATCGGCGGTGACGTTGCGGATGCAGTTGCCGCTGGTCTGGATCGCATGCATCTCGACCGTCGCGAGTTCGGCGAGAATGTCGGGCACATCGACAAGCCTCGGCCAATTGAACTGGATGTTCTGCCGCGTTGTGAAATGGCCGTAACCCTTGTCGTATCTGCGCGCGATGTGCGCGAGCTTGCGCAGTTGTGCGGCGTTCAGCGTTCCATAAGGCACCGCGATACGCAGCATATAGGCGTGAAGCTGCAGATAGAGCCCGTTCATCAGCCTGAGCGGCTTGAACTGGTCCTCGTTCAATTCGCCGGAAAGCCGGCGCGCGACCTGTCCGCGAAACTGTTCCACGCGTTCGGCGACGAACCGCGCGTCGAATTCGTCATATCGATACATCGTCGTCTTTCGGTTGCGCCGCGCGCGGCACCGGCCGTGGCACCGGCCGCGCGGACGGATCTGTCGCCTGCTTGCCGAGATCGTCGCGCACGCTGGGTCCTGCCGCGCGGATGATCTCGCGCTCCTTGACCGGATGTATGCCGGACGCATCCACGCGGACGTCGAAGAGGTAGGGGTTCACGACGACATTGTCGGCGACATAGGCCTGTGCGGCGGCAAGGGCGGAATCGGCGGGTGCAGCCTCCCGGAAAACTTCGCCATGTTTCAGGCTCTCGACCCATCCGCCGCTCTTCCAATAGAGCACGTCGCCGTCTTTCAGGCGGTTCGCGGTCAGCATCTGGGGCATAGGCGCGGCCATGGGTGATAGGTCACACTTCCTCCCCGCCAAATCAAGGCTTCACATAAAATTTATGTGCTTTCAAAAATTATACATTTTATTCACGTATTAATTAACATAGCCAAACGGCTTGTTTTTCGCGAATGATGCGGAAGAGCGAAGGGCATGACGGCGGAAAAAGACTCAGCAGAAAGCGGACCAGGGCTTGCCGCCGCACTGGCGGTCGGCCGGGACGGCGCACGCGCCGACACTTTCCTCGACGAGCAGACCAAACTTACCCGCCTCCAGATCGAACAGATCGAGGAGGAGAACACCACCCGCCGCCGCATCCTGAAGCTCGAACACATGAGCGCGGCGATGAAGCTCGCCTTCGAACTCGCGCTCGCGATCATCTTCACGGCGATCGCCATCGGTCTGGGCGCAGCGGTGTGGAGCGCGGCCACCGATAACGGTCTTGTCGTCGAATCCTTTTCCGTACCTCCCGATCTCGCGGGCAAGGGGCTGACGGGCGATGTCGTGGCGGCCAAGCTGCTCGACAAGCTCTCCTCGCTGCAGGCGCAGACGGTGTCGAGCCGCGCCGCCACCAGCTACGCGAACAATTGGGGCGGCGACATCAAGCTGCAGATTCCGGATACCGGCGTTTCGATCGGTGAGTTCAATCGCTCGCTTCACGCTTGGCTTGGCCACCAGACGCGCATCACCGGCGAGGTCTATCGCACGCCGGCTGGGCTTGCCGTCACGGCGCGCGCCGGAAACAACACGAGCCCGACGTTCAGCGGAAGCGACGCCGATCTCGACAAGCTCATCCGTCAGGCGGCGGAGTCGGTTTATCGCGCGACGCAGCCCTATCGCTATGCGGTCTATCTCGCCAATGTCGGCCGCAACAAGGAAGCGGAAGCCGCCTATCTTCAACTCATCGACAACGGCTCGCCGACGGATCGCGCCTGGGCGCATATCGGTATCGAGAACATCTATGCCAACCGTGGCGAGCGCAAACACGCACTCGCCATGCTGGCGCGTGCGCTGGCCCTGAAGCCGGACTTCATCATGGCCTATATCAACAGGGCCGGACTGGAAGGCCAGTTTCAGCACGACGAGGCTTCTCTCGCCGCAATCGAGAGAGCCGCCGAGGTGGCGCGCGGCCCGCGCGATCGCGACATGAGCGACATCGCCTGGCAGCTCGCACTCTTACAAGCCGAATCCAACGTCGCCGGGAGCACCGGCAACTACAGCGGCCAGCTCGAATTCGACCGGCAGATCGAAGCGCTGCCAAATTTCAACAACTCCGCCGACAATGCGCATCAGAACGACATCACGACATATGCGTTTCTTCACGATAAAGCGGCCTCCGAAGCTGCGTTCGAGGCAATGCCGCCAGCAACCAGCGAACTCGCCTTTCTCCAACGCGACGGCAACCATTCCTTCGCACGGCTCATTCTGGGCGAGCCCGATCTGGTCCTCGCTTTGCGCACGCGGTTCGATGCGTCTCTTGGCAAGCTCGGACGCCTCGGGCCCGTCATTGAACAGCGACAGTTCTGGCCGTTCGTCGCCTATGGGCAAGCGCTCAAGGGCGACTTCAAAGGGGCGCATGCCACAGCCGACCGCACGCCGGTGGATTGCAATCAATGTCTGCGCGTGCGCGGCATCATCGATATGCTTCAGAAGAACTGGGGCGGCGCCGGCTACTGGTTCGCGCGTGCCACGCGCGATGCCCCATCGGTTCCGCTTGCCTGGAGCGATTGGGGCCACATGCTGCTCGAAAAAGGCGATTTCGACGGCGCCATCGCGAAATTCGAGGTGGCTTACGGCTTAAGCCCGCGCTTCGCCGATCCGATCGAAATGTGGGGCGAGGCGCTTGCCAAGAAAGGCCGCGCCGATCTTGCGCTCAAGAAGTTTGAAGAAGCCAACAGATACGCGCCCCATTGGGGACGGCTGCACCTGAAATGGGGCGAGGCGCTTTTGTGGTCTGGCGACAAGACGGGCGCTGCAAAGCAGTTCGCCATCGCGCAGACGCTCTCGCTTACGGCGGCAGAGAAGGCTGAACTGGCGAAAATGAAACCTCTTGCGGGCTGAGGGGCTCGCAGGAAGCGGATAACGCGCGCGCCGACTGACTGAGCAGGCGTGTCAGCTGCATGGCATAGGATTCGCGGATGGCGGCGCGAAGGCTTTCTTCGAGAACGATTGCGCCATCGCCTTTGCGGCTGACAAAGCCTTCCCGCTCGGCTTGATCCATCATGCGTTTGATGTGGATGCGCGATACGCGAAACCGCTTGGCGATCGCGGCAGCGGAGAACGCGATCGGCTCCCGTGTCGGAAAGGGCTCGCATCCTTCCGCGCCGAAACACATGATGATCTGTATTCCCGCGTACCGGTTCAGGAAAACACGAAAGTAGGGCGCATCGGTCGCTGGTGATGCTCTGGTCGCGGCAAGGAATTCCTCACCCTGAAGACGCGCAAGCGTTTCAAGCGTCGCCGGCTCGTCGAGCTGCTGCAGTATAAGATCGACGGCGGGCTCGATAACACGTGCGGCGCCGAGCGCTGCGCGGAAGTGCTTTCGCCAGGCGCGCAGGAAATCTTCGGTCGGGACATAATGCGCAAGCTTGTTTCCGTCGCGCCCCGCGGACTCGACATAGCCGAGGTAACGCAGATAGAGCAGCAGGGCACGCGCACGGCCCGGACTGAGCAGGCCTGACGCGGCGCAAATCTCTTTCAAACGTGGCAGCGTCAATCCACCGGTGACATGGGCATACATCGCCCACATCGCGCACACATATCGTCCTGCGTCCTTGAAAATGCCGTCGAGCGCTTCGTTCTCCGCGCCGGCCTCAAGCATGTTCGCAGCAAGTGCGTGGGCGGCGCGGTCGAAGCGCGCGTGGCCCGCCATTCGCGAATAATTCTCAACCGCAGGCCCGCCCTCCTCAGCCCAGGAGAGCAGGGAGGCGATGTCGGTCCGTTCGTCCGCGCCGTGCTGCAAGTCGATGCCCCCGCACCCGATCAAAAATGTACAATGGTGGACATATACGTGCCAACCTATCGTTTTCACGGGCCTTTTTCATTTCAACGCGTTCATTTGGCTGGGGGATGGGGCGTGGTCGACGACAATTTCGCCCTGCCAAAACGGCATGGCTGACGACGAAGACATCGCTACTCGCGGCGGCGTGGCTAGCGCTGCGGATGCCATCGCACTTGGCGCGGGCGCGACCGAAGAGGCGCGGGTCTATCTGCGCGAACAGACGCGGCTGGCGAAACTTCAAAGCGACAGTCTGATCGAGCAGAACGCGTTCGAGCTCTCGCATCTGCGCTGGCGCCGCTTCAACGACCAGATGAAGGGTGCATTGCAGATCATGGCAGTGGCGCTCGGCGCCCTGATCGTTGCGGGCATCGGCGTTGCGATCTGGAATGCGAGCCAGGCGGACGGCCTGATCGTCGATTCCTTCTCGGTGCCGCAGGCGTTCGCAGCAACCGGCACGACCGGAGACATCGTTGCCGGCGGCATGACGAACAAGATCGCGGCCATTCGCGACTTCGCCAACGATCATTCGCTCGCCCGCTCCAAAGATGTGCAACAGGACCGCGATCAGGACATCAAGGTCGAGACTCCCGAGACTGGTGTTTCGCTCGCGCAGGCGTGGCGCTACCTGAAGCAGTGGCTCGGCCACGAGCGGCACCTGCGGTGATGTCCGCACGCTCGCCGATGGCCAGATCGCGCTCACGGTATCGCTCGGTGGCGCTGATACGTTCCGTTTCACCGGCAAGCCCGGTGACCTCGACAAGCTCGAACAACAGGCGGCCGAACGTATTTTCGCCGCGGTCGATCCCGTCAATATCGTTCTGTATCTGGTTGGCAAAGGCCGCCGGGGCGATTCCCTGGCGGCGGCAGAGCATCTCGTGTCGCTCGGCGGCGACAGACTGATTTTGTCGGAGTCCTACTCGCTCTACGCCAACATGATCCGCCTTGTCACTGGCGATGTGAAGCGATCCGTCGCGATGGCGCAACTGTCCATCGCGCTCGATCCCAAACCGGCACCGCAGCATATGGAGTTGCTCAACAGCTCGCGCCTGCTTGGCCATGACGAAATCGTTCTCCAGCAAGCCCGCCTGATTGCCGGGTTGCGCCAGGAAGACAACATGGGGTCGTGGCGCACCGGTGAGGGCGTGCCCTATGTGTGGCAGCTCGGCGCTTTTTGGCGCGCGATGGATACCGGCGATTTTACAAACGCGGCGTCGCAGCCCTGCCTCTACAGCTGTTCTCTATCCGAAGGAGCGCTTCGCCGCGCCAAGGCCGAGGCGCTTGCGCATGAAGATCGCCGCGCTCTGGCATCGATCGTCCAGGCGTCAGCCGCGGGCGACGCCGATGCTTCCGACGCCGCGGAGGTTCGCTATCGCGTCCATGCAAATATAGGCGATTGGACTTCTGCCGCGGCCGATGCAGAGCAGATGATCGCCGCGTTCATGGCGGAAAAGGAATACGGCGAAACTTTCCGCAAACTCTATACGCAAACCCATGCCGTGCCGCTGCTCGCCTATTCGCAGGCACGCAGCGGCGATTTCGCGAAGGCATGGGCCACGATCAATGCCACGGCGCTCGATTGCTACGGCTGTGTCCGTACGCGCGGGGAGATCGCCGCGTTGCGAAGAAACTGGAACGACGCCACGTTCTGGTTCTCGCATGCCGTGATGCAGGGGCCGTCGCTCCCCTTCGCCTACTCCGATTGGGGCCAGATGCTGATGGCGAAAGGCGATCTCGATGGCGCGATCGCGAAGTTCGAGGCCGCGCACGGTAAAGGCCCGCACTTCGCCGAACCGCTGGAAATGTGGGGCGAGGCGCTGATCGCCAGGAACCGATCCGATCTCGCGCTGGCAAAATTCGAGGAAGTCGCGAAATACACGCCGAACTGGGGCCGACTGCATCTCAAATGGGGTGAGGCGCTGTGGTGGTCAGGCAATAGGGATGCTGCGAAGAAGCAATTTACCGCGGCCTCCGGCCTCGATCTGACGCCGGCAGAAAAAGTAGAGCTCGCAGGAGCCGGGCGTGGCTGACGACGAACTTGATGACATCGTCAGGCCGTCTGCACAGGCGGACGCGGCGGCAATGCATGCCGCGCTCGGCGCCGCGGGTACGGCGGACGAAGCGCGGGAATACCTGCGCAAGCAGAGCCGCCTTGCCGATCTTCAGATCGACACGCTTCAGAAGCAGGACGAATTCGAGACCTCGCATCTGCGCTGGCGCCGCTTCAACGACCAGATGAAAGGCGCGATGCAGATCATGCTGGTGGCCATCGGCGCGCTGTTCGTGTTCGGCATCGGCGCAGCGGTATGGTCCGCGGCGCATGACGACGGCGTGGTGATCGAAGCATTCAACGTGCCGCCGGATATGTCCGCGCGCGGGCTAACCGGCTCGGTCGTCTCCAGCATGCTGCTCGACAAGCTCACCGCCCTGCAGTCGCAGATCGATTCCGCGCGTGCGCCGAGCTCCTATGCGAGCAGGGGCGACGACATCAAGGTCCTGATCCCCGACACCGGCATCTCCATTAGCGAAGCCTATCGCTATCTCTCCGGCTGGCTCGGCCATCAGACGCATATCTCCGGCGATGTCTATCGCAGCGACAAGGGCATCACCGTCGTCGTCCGCACCAGCGGCAGTCCCGGCCAATCGTTCGAAGGTGGCGAAGGCCAATTGAATGCGCTGATGGAGCATGCCGCGGAAGCGGTCTATCGGCAGACGCAGCCGTTCCGCTATGCCGTACATCTGCTGAATTACGCACGCAACGCGGAAGCCGACGCGGTTCTCAGCGATCTGGTGACCAATGGGCCCGCATCGGAAAAGCCGTGGGCTTATGCCGTCTGGATCTATCCGGCGCTCGCAAAGGGGGATCTGGCCTTGGCAATCTCGCGCGCCCGAACAGCGGCTTCGCTCGATCCGCACAATCTTCTGGCACAGGCCAATGTCGCGCAGGTCGAAGCCATTGCCGGCCATGACGAGGAAGTGCTGCGGTTCGATTATGCATCGAAGAAAGCGTCCGCTGCCGGGGGTGGAGATCAAATCCGTCCGCTGGCCCGCGTCGCGATGGAGCAGTTGGCGGATTCGAATATCGCGGAAGAAACCGGCGATTACCTCGGCGCCATCGCGCGGTACGATGAGCAGCTGAATACGCCGGACTTCAACGGCTCGCGCTGGTCGGCGGCGTATATGAAGTCCGCCGATCTCGCATTGCTCCATGATGCGGCTGCCTCGCGCCGCGCTTTGGGCCTTTATGTGGACAGCGAT
>Ga0105239_10001144_pt1 | contig 36515 bp, 41 predicted proteins | sample KBSC44metaG_FD_92761 | JGI IMG/M metagenome (GOLD analysis project Ga0105239, IMG submission 92761) | Corn rhizosphere microbial communities from Kellogg Biological Station, Michigan, USA - KBS C4-4 metaG | ecosystem: Host-associated > Plants > Roots > Rhizosphere > Soil | place: Michigan, USA... | reverse complement strand
GCCAACAACAGCGTGACTCGGTGAATAACCTTCGGCTACTGTCCCAGTGCCTGGTTAGTTCATTAGCCAATGGATAAGGAAGCCGTGTCGATAACCCGTCGATTGCTGGTACCTCGTACTTACCGCTTGGTTTTGCGAGAGGGCTCCTTTTGTGTGGCACTGGCAAAAGAGCCTTGAGGGCAAGCCTAACGCAAGAGGCTCTCATGGAGACAGATATCACATTTGGGGGGAGCAGAATCTGTACTTCGCCCTCCACAAGTACTCCAAACAGAAGTTCTCATCCTCGGGCAGAGAGCAGGTCACCTACTACTGGCTCCTTGGACCGACTTTACAAGTAAACAAAGCGTCCATCCCTTTAGCGCACATGGCACAATGCCGAGCTGGCCCGCGAAGCCAAAATACTTGCTGAATGCTAGTGCTTTAGAGCTCGGGGGGGTCACTAACCTTAACCAGCTCCACATCTTTCCCCGCGATCAACACGACGCAATTTTAGATACAAAAAGCATGGGCCTCTGCCATCTTGTCCATTGTCAAATTTCGACGGTCGTTAGGATCCTGCACTTTGAATTGTGATGATCCTAGCTCCTCAGAATTGAATGAGGAATACACTCTGAATTGCCTCGAAGAAACACCCAGAACTTGATCGAACTCGAGATCCTCTCCCAGGATCCCCGGAACCAAACTTGGATCCTTTGTTGGGACGAATTGGCGCAATTTCTGGACACCAGTGCCTTCTGGGTCTAATGATGGAGCGCCTTGACAACGACTCAACTCCCGTGGTTGTTGATAACAACCATGAGACCGACTCAGCCTATGCCGAATCACTTAATTCTTACACGACATCACTCTCCTCCTCGGCCTTCGACTATCGCTACGAGTTAGGCAGGCGATATCATTCCTACCGGCAAGGTCGCCATTTCCTTCCCAATGATAAGCAAGAACAAGAACGCATGGACTTTACGCATGCGGAAATGATGCTTGTACTTGACAATAATCTGTATTTAGCACCCCTGAGAAGTCCTCAGCGGGTTATAGATCTTGGCACAGGGACAGGGTTATGGGCTATTGACTTTGCCGATGCCTATCCTGAAGCACAGGTCATCGGCAATGATCTTTCACCTATACAGCCTGGTCAAGTATGATCTGATGACGAATCCGAATAGATTCAGATAAAATGCTGATCTGAACAATAGGTTCCACCCAACGTTCAATTTATTGTCGATGACATCGAAGATGACTGGGGCTACGAGGATAACCCATTTGACTTCATCCACGCACGATATCTAGCTGGGTCAATAAGGGACTGGCCAAGACTGATGAGGCAGGCGTACGCGTGTACGAGACCCGGTGGCTGGGTCGAATTTCACGATTGGGATTGCATGGTCGAAAGCCCCGATGGAAGTATCCCCGAGGAGAGCCCATTTTATTTCTGGCACAAAGCCATCCTCGGGCGCATAGAGAAGAGGAATACCGGACGACCAGGGCCTCATCTGGGTGGCTGGATCAAAGATGCTGGGTTCGTCAATGTCACCGTGCGGAAGTTTCTGATACCTCATAACATATGGCCGAAGGATGAACGTCTCAAACGTGTCGGAGCTGTAAGTCCCCAATCCACCCCTGACATTCAAACTGATCGAATCCCATAATACTTGGACCCACACCCGAGAGCTAAACCTTTGTGCTTTTTTTTCTAGATGAACCTACTACAATGGGAACAGGGACTCGAAGGCGTCACAATCGGATGCTTGAATAGGTCTGCTGCCGACGAGCCCGCTTGGCCGATAGAGGAAATCCAAGTCTTGATCGCCCAGGCAAGAGCCGATGCCAAAAACCGCACATATCATGGCCAATACAGCTTGTAAGTTCCTCTTGAGTGTTGATCCCCTCACGAATTTCCAATGTCTGACAACCTTAGCTATGTTGCTTATGGGCAAAAACCCGAAACCACGGCTTCTTGGTACTAAACACCATCAATGAGACTGTCTCGTCACACGGGCGGTTCACATTTGACCTTGATTGGGTAAACAGGACACCCTTCTTATGACAGGCCGATTTCTGAGTGAGGGGTTGGTATTGTATTCTATTTTTACAGCGGACTAGGATCTAGGACACTCCTTAGTTCGCACCATTCCTCACAGCCTTTTGTCCAAACGGCACAGGTCAACCATTTCGGATCTTCGACATACTAATACCAGTTTACAACATTACTAAGTCATTCCTCTACTTGGGCAAGGAGCCTAGGCTTGTGGCGCAGGATCTATTACAAATTAAACACGACCACTCAATGACGCTCGAGTAGGGAATGGATGTTGAAGCCGTTAGGGACATTGCCCCCATGATATCTACCCAAGCAATCGAAAGACGAAATGAGCCACAAGTGGGTCAGCCTCTACTTGTCCGTCAGCTTCTCCGCTTCGTTTAAGATGGAGACCTACAACCACATCGCCACACTCGCCACGATGAAAGGTATGTCGCCGCATGCCTTTTCCTCCACGTACATTTCTTGGTACGCGTGGCACAACGAGCGCATGTCTAGTGGAAGTGAGTAGAGGAACAGGATGCTCAAGTGGAATTTGAAGAATGAGAACTAGGTATCACGAGTTTCGTTCGGAAGGTGCTATTGCTTAAATCTCATGAGTGTTGGTACCCGTAGCGTCGCGTAGAGTATCTCACCTTCCTGTTGGGAATAAATCCCAGTCTGAGGTATTTGATTCTAGACTCGTTTGAAAGGACCCCCAAGCTTTCCACCTGCATAGGTTGCTGCACCTGAATGTCCACACTAGCGCGCTCAGCTCCGTTATTCAGTAACATATGCAGAATCTGGATCCAATGCCTTTGATGGTTCAGCAAATCAGCTCGAATCTGTGACAATGAAATTCGCACCCAATGACTGACTGCCTTGATGTTCACCACTGACGATCTTCCCTAGCCAGCTCGAAGAGTGGATTTTCGCCACCATTATCACCTCTGCTTGAGCTAGCTTGCCGTCGCACACTCTCGGAGGTTCTCCAAAGACTTCTTCGACAATGTCTTGAATTCTTGAAAGAAATTGTTCCACACCTTCGAAGCAGCTTCCCGAGCTGCTGGCGAGGCAGATTCATGAATCTCGGTCGTTGTCGTTCGAACTCGCTTGACCCATTTGTTCACCAGCTCAAGCTCAGAGGCAATTACTTCCTCTTCCATCGATAGAGCGATGTCTCCTCTCGTAGCCGAGGGAGTGGCACCACTGTCACATGGTGATTTTCGTTTTCTGCCTTTCGGAACCTTGTCCATGAAGTCCTCCTCTCTGCCTTGCTTCGTCCTTTTTGGGCGTCCTGAAGAGCCAGCGGATTCCTCTGAGCTCTTATCGCGGTAAGTTGGATACCAAGAGTGATCAGATCCATCGCTATCGCTATTGTCGCTGTCGAGAAGACTCTCGTTAGAGGCATCGGAGTCGCTGGAATTGAGGACGATCATCTCATCGAGACAGTCAACAATACTTTTGTGTTCATCATTAACTTCAGGTGGCGGGCCATTCAATGCTTTGGCGTTTGGCGTTGCGTTGGCCGGTGGATCTGCATTGGGAGCCGAGTTGGCCATTGCAAGATCTTTGCAAACTTTTCCGACATTTCTCAACCAATCCCCTTGTCTCTCTTCCTTTAACATTCCTTGCGTTCGGTACTCATGGCGGAAAAAGACCACTTCATGAGGCACCCTGAATGGCCGGCCTACTCCCGACTCCACCACTATTGCATAGAGTTTGATATCAGGGGGGTCAATACTGTCAGAGGTCAGGTAGGTAGGTAAGACTGGAGAGACCACATAAAAGTATTCGCTGAGACTGGGATGATAGCTGTAACAGAAAGCTTCGTCTCTGTGAAGGTGAAGTGATGTACAGCGCCAAGAACTTATCAAAGAGCATCCAGTCTCAGTTTTCTTGTGGTACGTGTAACCGACCAGCGCGCATCTGGTAGTATTTCGTCCCTCAACCTCCTTAGACACCCAGTCCAGACCTTCCTCTGACTTGCGTTGAACCAAGCCCGAAGTTTTAGCCAAGTATTCGTGGACGTCTTCATCATGGAATGGATGTCTAACATGTATGAACTCTGCTGTTGGATGCCCTCCAAACGGGTCTTTCAGGGCCAAACCTTTGACTGTGGTGACAAACTCTTTGACTTTAGGATCTGTAGGTTTGAGCTTCAACAAAAGGGGGCCCATTGCTTCCCAATGCGAATTCAAGAATCGAAGCAAGGGCTGAGTGAGCGACCAAAAGATGTGTGGGACAAGGGGAGGAAGAGAAAAAGGAATTTGTCGATGATGAGATTGTAGAATAGTATAGCAGTGGTGAGATTGTGGCAGCTAGTCTCGAATGTGGAAACTAAACTTGAATGTTGAGATTGAGGAGAATTGAAGTATTGAGCTGTATGGAGCGATCTGTGCAGAGAAGGAGTCTGGAGTGAGGCTCGAGGAAAAATAAGTTCAACAGGCCTTGAATCTTGATCCTGTAAGTGTCAACTTTGCTTTCAATTGTGTTGAAAATGAGGAGAGTTATCAGGACCCTGAAGGGTCATCAGCTTAAAACACAGAGAATCATATCGTGGGTTTTGACTTCAGTTCAAATTCGTGCCCTTTTCACAGATACAGATTGTCCACGTCTGCCCAAACGTGTCGTGTGTACGTTTGAAAATCAAAATGTGAACCAAGATCAAGCATGAAGCTCGGAGGTCTCAGGTGACAATCCTAGGCAAGAGGAAAATAGGCAATAAATCCAGGAAAATAAGTGAAGCCTCCGGCCTAGAGATTGTCGCGTCAGATCTTCAGATAAATCAGCGAGAAACACGTTCTCTGTCGATTTGGCACGTCCTCATTCCTTCCCATAGTCCATCCATCCTCCCAAATACCCATGACCATGCTCCATCGCGTTACCAGTTCACTTCCATACGCTCCTATCGGCCTGGAGCTTTGGTTCCTGCGTGTCCGAATACTTACTAGGTGACGAGCCCGCGCTGGCCGGATGTTTCTCCTGTCCGAAGTCATACCATTTCTGCTGCCAGCTCTCTATGCTCTCCGTATCACTGCTAGATTGCATTCCACTCTGCCTGGTCTGGAATTTCCAAGCGCCAGGAATATCAGTCGGATGGACTGTACTCGTTTGCGATAATGGGCTGGAGAAGCCCAAGTGCCCTCTATTCCTCGGAAGTGGGCTTGAGAGAGCTTCAAAGCTCTGTTTCGGCTTTGCCTTCGCTACATCTTCTTGGTATTTTCGTCGGTGGGAAGTGTATGTGTCTCCCATAAAGCCGTTATTGTCCCCCGTATAAGTCGCGCGCATAGAACGCACACTTCGATTTCTGGATCGAGTTTCGGACCAGCGGTGGAGAGTGGCGAATCCGGGACACCAGGACATGTGTTTGCCGAACGACTTCCTGTGGACATGACGCCACGCGAGGAGAATTGTGAGGACGAGAAAGGCTATGGCAAGTATCACCGGCAAGACTATGGCCAATATGTGTGCGACCTTGTTGCCGTGAAGAGAGTCCGTCAATGGGTTGTCGGGTTCCCCCGTAGGCGATGTCTTTGGAATAGGTGCCAATTGAGAGGAGCTGACTACCGGTGCTGCTGCTGGCGACGAGGTGGAGGTGGAGAATGTGCTTGGCGCTATAGATATATGAGTAGAGTCGATCGGACTTGTGAGTGAAGGCTTTGGGGAGGCTATAGGAGATGTTGAGTGAATTGTTGGGGGGCCGGTTGTAGATAATGTTTCTGCTGTGGATATGGAGGTGGAGTAGAAAACCGACTCCGCATTGATGGAACTTGTCCGTGAGGCAACCATAGGAGCTGTTGAATAAGGGGTTGTTAGACTCGTTGAGTGAGAAGACTCTGTTGTGGACATAAAACTGGACTGGCTGGAACTTGAAGGCTAGCAAAAAAGATTAGTACCTTGCATGTAGATCGTGGTTTGATTGTAATTGGGTAAAACAGAAGATGGAGGTGCTAACATTCTCATTTGAGGACTGTGATATTGACGAGGATGGCGTATAACTTAGGGTATGGGTACGCAGGAATTCGGAGATATGTGACCTAGCATCTGAGGGGACAAATGGAGGGAACTCTGAAAGGGAACTTGGAATGGTATCTGAAGCCATAACACAAATAGATCTGGAGGGTTTGGATCTGCGATAAATGGCTGTTTTCGATTGCAAATTGTTGGGGTACTTGGTGCAAGTATAGAATGAGAAATACGACACTTTATCTGTGCCGGTGGCAATTGAATGGTGGCACGAGGACTTACATCACATGCCGTCCCCGAGGACGGTGAACAGTTCGAGGCTGTCGTGACTGTGAGTGGATAGTTTGTCACCACAGTGAGATCCCATGAGGGACTGGATAACGTCGCCACTCCTTCACTCCAACAAGAAACGTATGCGTATCCATCAATAGTCCTCCATGAACTGCATGAGGATTCAATGGAACTCGATAATGAAGATAAATATGGGTAGACGGTCGTGGTCGTCGTAAAACTTCCATGTCCACTCACTGAGTCGGGGGAAGCCGTCGGACTCAGCGGAGCTGTTTTATCAAGCGTGTAGGAAGCTGGAGATCCGTAGTCATTGGAATCGTTGGGAGACGAGAATTTTGCCGCCGCATCGCCTACGGTAGTGCTCTCGCTCGCGGTCGACTTCGCGGATGGCGTTGTAAATGGTATCGGTGTCGCTTGGGAAACATCTGTTGGCGCAGTAATTGGGAGAGGCCATTTATTAGAAAGTAGAGTCGGACGTTTATTTTGATGGTCAATTTCCGGCCTGGCCGCTGGTGTTGGCAACGTATATCCCATTTCGCTCCCAGTCCCAGTCCAGTTCCCAGGGCGAATGCCTGACGACAGTGTCTGAGGCATAGGACTCGAGTCGTTCCTCTGAGCTATATCGCCCACACCCACCCTGGCTTGAGATTGCACAGGATAGGAGCCACCGCATCCTGCTCGTTTGTCGCTTCGGACGATATGATGGCGGCAGTTGCCTTGTGACATGTCGATCTCGAACTTCTGCGAAGGGGGTGAAGTTGGTAATGTAGTCTCGATCGAGGCGTTTGAAGTATATCCCGTTTGAGGGGAACTACCAGAGACCGTTGCACTCGCTCTTCTCGTATGGGACGCATGATCTTGCAGAGTCACACCATGACTAACAGTCATAGTGATCAAGGCGCGTGTGTGATAATCTCAATCTGCTTTGGTCTATCGCCGTGACAGGCGAAGGAGTTTGTAGAGGATCTGAAGGCCTACATCTGCCCCTTCCAATGATTGGTGGGTTAATTTTCTTGATATTGAGTCACATGGCTGAGTTTTCATGTTAATGATCAAATTTGAAGGACCCTTTTCTTGTCAATTTAGCTGACTGGTACGGGAGGCTGAGGTTCCACGTTGACATGAGGAAGCGTAGCTAGAAATTCGGGGAAGGACCTCCCAGTCCCTGGTGATTGAAAATGTGATCCTCGGAAAAGCTGATCAGTGTGGGTATGAAGATCTTTTGCTGCTCATACCTGACAAGACAATAGACCATACGTAAAATTTGACTGGCTTATCCAAGTGAAGGGGTACCGACCTTGTGGTTATTTGCCACTTGATGTACAGGTTTCCCCGCCCAAGTAGCATTAACAGTCGACGTGGGTCGGACGCTGTAAGTGGCTGTTCTTGTCAGGTGTGGAGAGATTATCAAAATGGAGCAGTCAGTCGACTCATCTCATCACCTTGTCTTACCATCAACGTGACAGAGAGGCACACCGAAGGCTTGGAATGTGCAAGTGAAGGGCTTCCAGGACTCAGGAATGAAAATCTGGGATTGATCCACTGTTGGGGAGCGCAAAATATGAAAAGGGTTTCTTCTTCATGCCACTGAGTGGATCATCATTTGGGGTTGTACTTTGCGTGTCTGTAAGGATTTAATAACGCACAATTGAGTCTGGGTATGGAAGATCAAGTGAATCAGTAGGAGAATGGCGCACCAAACTTGGTTCTCCTATCGAATTGTTATGTTCTCCCAACTGCCACAAACTCGACAACGTTCCGTCATTACTCTGCCGAGGCAGCCAACCCGTCCCAAGATCCAGCGGATAAAGAGACGTTCTTGTTCCCAGGACCTTTGATAGCTATCGGAAGCAAGAAAGTCTAGACATGTATTGAACTCGGACCGATAATGCGCCTAAACTCCCTTTGAAGTCGATGTTGAGGCAAAAACACAAGTGTGAAATCGTCGACCAGAGCCTCAGGTTAGCGTCGCGCCAACCTTGCTCAACATAAGCCTAGTGCTACCCACAACCCCACCACTTGAGAACAAGTTTGCATCATGCTGTGTTTCGATACTGTAAGGCGCGAGTAGTGTTGGTTAGATCTTGAATATAACTAGCAGCAACCACCTGCTGCTCCGGATTGAACGCCCTGGCCTTGTCCAACTTGTACAGTGGGTTTGTTGTTGACGGTAGTCGTTCCCATGCGTTCCTTGATTTGACGGGCCATAGTCAGGAAAGCTTGTTCGACATTGGATGCATTCTTTGCGGAAGTCTCGAGGAACGGGATCCCCAGGCTGTCAGCGAACTCCTGTTGCCTGATCAGTATCCAGCACGTGAGAGGGAGTCTTGTGACCAGGTGTGGCGAACCTTTGCCATGGTATACTCGACCACCTTCTTGTCCGACATATCACTCTTGTTGCCGACGAGCAACTTGTTGACTCCTTCCGTGGCATAGCGGTCGATCTCCTGTAGCCATTGCTTGACATTGTTGAACGAGTCCATATCGGTCACATCGTAGACGACGCAGATTCCGTGTGCGCCTCGGTAGTAGGAAGATGTGATGGTTCGGAAACGCTCCTGGCCGGCCGTATCCCACTATGCAATGTCAGAGCCCAGTCACCATAGGCATGTTATTTAGGCAGACATACAATCTGTAATTTGACGGTCTTTCCATCGAGTTCAATTGTTCGGATTTTCTGTTCATCAGTCAGCCTCTGGCAACAGCCCGAGTCGACAGTGCATCAAGACGTACGAAGTCGACACCAATGGTAGAGATGTAGGACTCGGTGTATGTGTCGTCGGCGAATCGCAACAAGAGGCAGGACTTTCCAACACCAGAGTCACCGATAAGCAGAAGCTTAAAGAGGTAATCGTATCTGACGAGGGGGTCAATGTCATGCTCACGGTAGCCGGATAGGCAGCAGTAGAGATCGGGGAGTAATAGATTGGATATAACTCTATTCACAGTTAGGGTCATACATTCGCAGGATGTAGGGATAGACCGGCGATGGTTGGGGGTGATTGTGTAGGGGATTGGTGACCTACCACTCGGGATTCATGGTGGCGGGTTAGGGGCGGATGTCTAGGAGAATGAAAGATGAAAGAGGATGAGTGAAATGGATTGATCGAGGGATTAGCGAAGTTGTCAGGGTGTTGGTTGTTTGAAGCGAGTGGAAGAGGGATTTGATGATGGGGAATCAATAATATGAGAAGGAGAGTCTGGCGTTTGCGGCCAGGCTGGAACTGGAACTGGAATCGTAGTGAGGAATAGGATTAGGTTGTGGACTTGACCTGATGGGTCACACCGCAGATATAGCCTCCGTGGCGGATGACAGCTGAGAGGATGGCGGATGGCCTCACTTTGTTGGCGTGGAGTGGGCGTTTCGGTGCTTGGTGCTTGGTGGATGGCTTCCATCCAACAGGAAACAGGGAGGGAGACAAAGGCAGACGTGGATTCGACGACTTTGGCACGTTTATCATGTTTGCTCCCAATTTGGGTGACAAATATGCCGAGATAAATATTAGTCATCTATGAGTCATCTAGCTATGTCAACAACGAACCTGAAGGTGCCAAAATGTCTCGAAACTTGGTAGGTAGTATGGCGGAGTGTACAACGAACGCAATTGTATTGTCAGGATGATAAATTGTACCATGTGATCTTAGGTCTAGGTTCGCAGGCACAATGCCAAGGTCTCTAAAGCTTTCCAGGAACCCACGGATCATGATAATATAGATGTGAGTTGTCGCAACTGGTGATCCATCGTCCACGACTCCACGAGCCTACTATTCTCTGTCCAAACGAATCGGGAGCCGTCTTTATTCCATATAAGAGCCTCCCGTAGCTTTCCCAAGAGAGAGAGAGCAAGATCTTGATGCGGACACCACAGAGTTGAGGAATCACTCAGCAAGGTATTGCCCAAAGTAAGGATCCCTCGGGTCCTACTAGTGGTACTCTGGCACTAATACCTTCGGAAGTGGCTGGTTTCCTGCTCCTGATAGGTTTATCCCGGGCAGAATCAACCTCAGAATCAACCTTGTTATGAAGAGTTTCGATGGACTCGGACCTGATGGTCAACATTGGGGTTCTTTTTTAACTTTCTGGATTTCAGCAAGAGTAATCATCGTCAATAGCTAACTCTTCAATCACCGGAAATCTGCCTCAGAAATCTGACTCTCCGGTGGCTCATGCTCCCTTGATTCTTTCTCTTCGAAGATTTGAAAGTTGAGTTGTGCATAGCGATGGGGTCAAAAGAGCTATCCATCTATGCATAAATAAATCATCGCATTCGGGAGTCGACCTTCTCTAGTGCGGTCGGGCATCTTTGCAGGGTCTTTATTCCATTTTCTGCACTCTTGGTACAGCTCGAACCAATGTCAATGAGCGCTTGACTGGGAGTTATTGGACTTCAGCCTTGGGCTGCGCAGTGGAAGTCTGAACTGGACAGAAGAGATGTTGTGAGAGGATCTGCGTATCCAAGAGCTGCCCGCGATCTACAACTCTAATGTCTTTGGAATTGTTAGAGGGTAGAATACCAGGTCCGAGGGTCACTTACTGTGAAAAAGGCCCGGAAATACAACTTCTTTTCGAACTCGTCCATCCCATATCTGACAACAAGTACCACACAAGCAGCCACGAACTGCTCACCACTTAGTCGATTGGTGCGATACAGCCAAGATTGCTCAGGTCAACCTTTGCCATTAAAGGTTCTTCTTTGACTGGATCGAATTCGTCATCTTTGGTCGGTATCCTTGTGAAAAGAGTACCCATTCGATCATCGAGTATTCTATTTAGCAATCCTTGCACCACTGAGGATGTCAGTTAAAGATTTTCGACCTAATAGTGAGAAACCTGCATTTGAAGCGATATCCTCACCAAACTGATTCTTGTTAGTCTCAGGACGGGTATATATTGTGCTGCGGATTGACCACTTTTGCTGAAAATTTGACATGTATCATTCTTTGCCAATGCCTGTGAGAGCCTGTGAGAGCTTGTGACGTTTACATGCGCTGGCCCGAGCCCATTCCGAAAATTTGAAGCCGTGGATTGTTGCTACTATAACAGACCACAACCTGGAAGATTGAGCACGTCTCTAGTTTGCGCGAAGCTGAAGGAAGGCCTGCAGAGTGCGACGCCTAGAAAGATAGGATGCTATTCGGATTCTCGGAAAAGGGTTTTCAAAGTAGGAATCTGGATTGGGGGCAGTGAAGCAACAGATATGAATATGCAGAGGCGTGTACATATATATATCAGAGAAGAGACAAGATTCGAAATGGAAATCAGAGTACTGGAAGTTCAATAGGTTAAAGAGATCAAATTTGGTGGTGAACTCACTTTTATACTGTCAGATAGCATGCTGGCTCACGAGATGAAACTTGAGGGAATTCACTCACCTGTAAAGACACTGAACAAATCACCCAGCAGAGAAGGAACCATGTTGTGGAGTGCGATTCAAGGATACAGGATGCAACCAAGGAAGGAAGGAGAGTCATGCTAACTAGTTGTCAAATGTCTCTGTTATGTGATGTGAGCTGTGGCACTTTGAAAACAACTTGAAAACTTCCGCATGTTCAAGTACCTCGCGTGGCAATTTCGAGGAGCTAGGGTGATTCATCACCTCGCATCAGAACCAAATGTCTGACTCTCATTGCAGAAAGCTCTGTGCTAGAGGACCTGATCTCGATTTTCACGACCCAGGCTCCACGTGATAAAAGGTTGAGTGATCGAACCTGCTTCAGATGAAAGCCGGACGGCAGCAGGTTTGATGTGTCCGAGAATCCTCGTTGAGGCCATAAAATCACAGAAAGCTTCACATCTTGCGTGTGTCTGGCTGTGACATAGATGTGCTCCGCTGTGCAAATTAAAACCACTGCCATTGAGCGTGCTTGTTATAGACGGTTTGACTCCAGCGCCTCATAGTGCAAACCCCCAAGATTAGGATTCATGTGCATTCTAGGATCGATCTCTAGCAGGGTATCTATCGTCAAGTTTCGTGAGTCATATCTCGTCCAATCGAGGTGCATGACCTCAGAACAATCATGCAGGATGATCCAGGAACATCAACCGTCGATCGACATCCGCTGGTTATTGGGCCCGCCATTTTCCACAATACCATTTTTCCGAGAGTCGGAAGCCGCTCCTGAGTCTCTATTATCATCTTGGATAATTTCGGTTTCTCCCATCAGACTAGTCGGTAAACGAGCACTTTGACAGCCTGGACAATTGTGCACAACCTCATGGGCGAAAAGATCACAATCGATGCAGAAGTGGCGGTGGCATGAGGGGCATTCGTACCGAGAACTATGACCGCCGCCCGAGGTTGCCCATTCCTCAGGTTGAGGAATAGGAGGAAATGGTTTGAGACAAGCAAAGCATGCCGTGCTTCGCTTTGCGCTTGACCAGGGGACCTCGACCCAATTGACCAAAGGGAATAAATGGTGATAAGAACGAGCCAAGTGGGTGGATAGGATGAGAGTCAGACCACAAACAGGACATTCAGAGGGTAGACTGCAGACTTTGGTATCACATCTAGAGCATAGATAGCCATCCCGGCTTGGTTTTGCATGGCATGCGCACAAAGAAGGGTGATCTTCGACAGTTCTCGAAGGGAATCCCATCAGAAGCAGGGAGCTGGCGGACTTTGTCTTGTCGTTAGTCACTGGAGGAGTGGTCACATTCATCATCAACTCTCTGAAGTGTTGCTCGTGCAGGACGACACCATAGCCAGATGTGTCTCCCTTGTTGGTCTTCCTCACTAGTTCGCGGCAAACGGCCACGGAAGCTGCAAGTCCAATGACAGAAACGCGAATCTTGTCAGCCACAAGGGCTTCAATGGTGACGTGGATGTCCCCCGGATCACTACTGTGTAATGCGCCAAAGACGAGGAGTGCCTCTCGAGTACCATGAGACGGAGCATGGAACAGGGCAGCCCGAGTCATTTCCAAGGCATTTTGGAGGGAAGGATTTCCTTTAGGTTCTTCCTTCCTGATATTCTGGATCGCAGCCAGGTGTTCGTTGGGGTTTCCCGACATGTCGCTGATGCGGACAGCAATACCGTCGCGCATTCCCACTATGCCCAACTGTGAAATGGGATTCTGTTCGAAAAACTCGCGGATGAAAGCCTCGATATATAGAAGGGTGAGAAGGTATCGTGTAGGGCGTAGGTCCTTCTCATTCATGGCCAGGGACATGTCAAGAATGAGAATCAAATGCCTGATTATACCTCGTTGCAGGGGTGTAGTATCCTTGAGGAGTCTGGATGAAGGGCTCTGTCAAAACCAGGACGACACGGCCAACACTTCAAGTGGTGCTGTACATACCTCTTTCTCTTACCGGCCTCGAGTAAACCTTCGACAGCACCGGTGATTGTTCCATCCGCGCCTTCAGTCAACAGGTCCCAGGTTCTGGTCACCTCAAAATCCCTGGCATCTTCTCGGGCTTCATCACGAGCAGCATCAGATCGATGAGCCTTGGAGCGACCAGGAGCCCGAACAACGTCGTCGTCGGATACATTGCCCGATGCCGGCATCAGGTGTGGGGATAGAGAAGACGAAATATGAAGGAGAGTAGCTCAGGATGAAAGACCGACTTTGTTGGAGCCGCGTGTATAATAATTTGAACTTGCCCGTTCCTTGCCATTGCGTCGAGATGCTAAGTTAGCCGGACGAGGCGCTTAATAATTTGCTCGGATGCCCTCACTGGGTGCCTAACTTGATTTAGCAGCTCGAAAGACATAGGCGGGGCATGGCCCGTGAGCAGCCTACGATTTAGGTGGATAGCCGCCAACCAGTATTACCTAGGAGTGCAGTGTAGAACGAGGGGTGGGGGGAACCTTGGGCAGCTTGGAAGGCTTTTCGCGGTTATTGCAGGTACGGGTGCGAGCACGCGTCCTACTGGGTGCGGCCAGCAGCAAAACGCCAGGCACCCTTACCACGACTGGCACCTCAATTGCCTATCATGCAACCATGCAAGCTATCCCAAAACCACCCACCCCTCATTGATGTGTCAATCAATAAAATCATCCCAGCACAGTAGGGCGTAATTGAATGCTAGAATTCCGAGTCGTTGCAACCTTCCTCTCTTCTTCTCTCAAGGCTGGTCCTACCTCCTCCTCAATCTTTTCTGTTTTCTCAAAGCCTTCTTCTCTCCGATTCCAGTCCAGGTTCAGCGGGCACACCCTCAAGCAAGCAAGGCACACTCCTCCATCTCCGTCGGGAAGTCACCCAGTGCGTATACAAATTCGATACTGTTCCGCTGAGGCTAGGTCCAGTATGGCTTCTCCCACCGACCGTGATATCCTACCAGACAAGTGAGCTGTCCCTCGACGGGCCGACCCCTCCATGCATTGACTCTTTTTGGTATACAGCATTAAACCGACCAACTATGACTTGTCGCTTTTCAATCTAGACTTCGGCGGATCTTGGGCCTACGATGGCCTCGTCAAGATAGATTCCAAGGTCAAGGCTGAGACTAAGGAGCTGGTGATCAATGCCAAAGAACTGGATATCCAGAAGGCAGAAGTCTTTGCAAAAGATGGAAAATGTGAGTGGATGCTGTTGGCATATTGTCGACGACATGTTCTCATACAATAATAGCATCTGTCACGTCTTCCACGGACGTTTCGTATGACAAGAAGAACGAGCGAGTGACTATCAAGTTCTCCGACAACATCCCCACTGGTGACGCCGTGATAGCAATCGAATACAAGGGCACCATGAACAACAACATGGCCGGCTTCTACCGTTCCAAGTACAAGCCTGCCGTAAGTCCTGCGGCTGGCACTCCCACTGATGGCGAGTTCCATTACATGTTCAGCACCCAGTTTGAAGCCTGTGAAGCTAGACGAGCCTTCCCTTGCTTCGATGAGCCCAATCTCAAGGCTTCTTTCGAGTTCGAGGTTGAAATTCCCCAAGATCTAGTAGCATTGAGCAACATGCCCGAAAAGAACGTCACAAAAGGAAGCAAGGATGGTCTGAAGAGGGTGGCCTTCGAGAAGACTCCAGCCATGAGCACATATGTGAGTCCTGGTTAGCAATGGCGTTATGCTTCTGTATGCTGATAAAGTATCACTCAGCTCGCTGCGTGGGCCATTGGTGACTTCGAGTATGTTGAGGCATTCACCGAGCGCAAATACAACGGTAAAAATCTACCTGTTCGAGTATATACTACCCGCGGTCTCAAAGAGCAAGGCCGTTTCGCCTTGGAACATGCCCACAAGACCATCGACTACTTCTCCGACATTTTTGGTATCGAATACCCCCTCCCCAAATCCGATCTCCTCGCTGTTCACGAGTTCGCCATGGGTGCCATGGAAAACTGGGGTTTGGTCACCTACCGAACCACCGCTGTCCTGTACGATGAAGGGAAATCCGACGCACGATTCAAGAATAGGGTCGCGTATGTGGTTGCTCATGAATTGGCTCATCAGTGGTTCGGCAACCTGGTGACCATGGATTGGTGGAACGAGCTGTGGTTGAACGAAGGGTTTGCAACCTGGGTTGGCTGGCTTGCAGTTGATCATCTCCATCCTGAGTGGAAAGTTTGGAGTCAGTTCGTGGTGCGTATGAGAAGAGGTATTGTTGATGCTCTCTGATTGACAGAATTACAGGCTGAAGGTTATCAACAAGCTCTCCAACTTGACTCTCTCCGCGCATCCCATCCCATCGAAGTCCCAGTCCGAAATGCCCTCGAGGTCGATCAAATCTTCGATCAAATTTCCTACCTCAAAGGAAGCTCCGTAATACGAATGTTGAGCAACCACCTTGGCCAGGAAGTTTTCCTAAAAGGTGTGGGCGATTATCTACGAGCCCATGCCTATGGGAATGCGAGAACAATTGATTTGTGGGCTGCACTCAGCGCTGCTTCTGGTCAAGATGTCCTGTCATTCATGGACCCTTGGATTCGCAAGATTGGATTCCCAGTTGTGACCGTCGCTGAGGAGCCTGGTCAGATCTCTATCCGACAAGAACGATTCCTAAGCACAGGCGACGTCAAAACAGAAGAGAATGATACTACTTGGTGGATTCCTGTCGGTCTCAAGACTGGAAATCCTTCAAAGGTCGTTCACAGTGCCCTAACAACCAAGGAAGACACGGTTCGCGGAATTGACAATGAATTCTACAAGGTCAATGCAGACCAAAGTGGATTTTATCGTACGAACTATCCTCCTCCACGTTTGATTAAGCTTGGTGAAAAGCAAGATCTTCTCTCCATAGAAGACAAGATTGGTCTCCTTGGCGATGCAACAGCTCTCGCAGTGTCTGGTCATGGAACAACCCCTGCTTTGCTTGCACTTCTAGAAGGCTTTCAGAAAGAGCGAAATTTCCTAGTGTGGCAAGCAATTCAAGGGTCGCTATCAAAGGTTCGGTCTGTGTTTGCCTCTAACAAGGAGGTAGCCGCCGCTTTGAAGAAGTTCACGCTAAAGTTGGTGTCACCTGCAGTAGAATTAATCGGTTGGGATTTCCCCAAAGATGAGGAATGGCTTACGGGACAGTCAAGAAAGCTTCTTCTCGCAGCCGCTGCAGGTGCAGGCCACGAGTCTATTATCGCAGAGGGCAAGAAGAAGTTCTCCGCATGGAAAGCTGGGGATGAGAAGGCAATCCACCAGAACCTTCGTGGGGTTGTTTTCAATCTAGCCATTGCACATGGAGGACAAGAAGAGTTTGAAGCCGTCAAAGCCGAATTCCTCAGGACAACTTCCGTGGATGGTAAAGAGATTGCTATTCAAGCCCTTGGCCGATCGAAGAACTACGACAATGCACTGAGCCTCCTAGAATTTGTAACATCTGACTCCGTTCCTCCTCAAGACGCTCACAGCGGTATCATTGCCGTTGCCGCCAACACCGAAACACGAAAAGCAGCTTGGGAATTCACCAAAACCAATTGGCCTCGTGTTTATAAGAGACTCGGTGGCACGAGCGTTGTTATCGACCGATGGATCAAAAACGGGCTGGTCAATTACTCCGACACTGCGATTCGAGACGACATTGCAGAATTCTTCAAGGACAAGGATACCGGCTCCTTCAGTAGAAGTTTGGTTATCATTTCTGACACAATCACGGGCAATGCAAATTATAAGCAGCGCGATGAGGCTCAGTTGCTGGAGTGGTTAAAGTCCCATGGTTACGCTTGATCAAGGCTACAAGGAGAAGCAGGTCGCGATTGCTGAAACATGAACCGGTCAACGTACCTCAGACTGAGGCTGAGCGCCTGGAGAAGACTGGGACAAAAAATACCCTACACATCTCCCAGCAGTCCAGGTACATAGACAATAAAACCACCTCAAATATAAGAAAGTTTTCTCCAGCACAGAGAATGAAGCCTGCGTCGCTCCCCTAAAGGCAAGTATACATTGCATTGTCGCTATCACAACAAGTCTACGTCCACATATGAAATTCATCCCCATAGTACGTTTCTGCTCCTCTTCGATGACGGCTTGTGCCTCCGTAGACGATAGCTTCCTGAGGTCCTTCGGCATCCAGAAGATAGCCAAATTCGCACCTCGAGAAGGCAACTTTCGGTTGGTTTTCGTAGAAGCCATCCAAATCCGCGGTTAAAGCATCCTGGAGACTTCTGACCTTTCCGCCGGGGTGCAGATAGCCCCATGGATCGCGGCACACGTCGCCTTTACAGGACTTCAACACCATGGTCAATGCATCGAGTCGGGTCACGACAAACTCTTGCGGGCGATCGGCAATGGTTAGCTCCTCTGAAGGCTCAATTCCTCTGCGCAACAGATTCTTCGTCTGGAATGGATCCCTCTAGAAGGAGAGGAGGGCTATGTTAGCATTTGGTGGCGCCGAAGACGTTGACTCAGCTACTTTTGTAGTGGTATCTCCTGACTTGAAACTCACGTACCTTGAGGTCATAAAGCTCGGCTTCGTTTGAGCACCACACTGAATAGTAAAGACTGTAGTCCTTCGAGAGCAACCGAACAGCCTTGAAGGTGTTGTTCCAATTGACATTGTAGTTGACGCCAGAGATATTCTTCCAGCCAAAAGCGCCTTCAGGTGCACCCTAAGAATTGACGGGTTAAATAATTAGTGGCGGTTTTTCTTTTGACCACATCGTCCACAATCATAGCCACTTACATATCCCCAAAACTCGATGCTCGCATGCTCGACAGGAGCCTGCTCTGCCGATACTTGATCTAGAGGCATCGGTCGACCGTCAAGATTTGGGTCCAGTGGAGCTCCTGCAATCTTTAGAAGTGTCGGTGCAATGTCTGTGTGAGTTGTCACGGCATCAAGAGTACTCCCTGCTTCAATGCCCGGTCCTCGAATATAGAGTGGTATATGGATATCGGTATCTAGCAGCTTTGTGAGTTAAGGGATGCCCAACACACGGGGGATTTTTGGCATTTCGCACCATAACCACAGCTTTTCCCTGGCAACATCGCATGCTGGGCGACGTGAAAGCCATTATCAGTGGTGTAAAAAATGAACGTGTTGTTGAGGTCTCCTGTATCATTCAGCTGTTTCACCAACGTCCCTACCATCTCATCCACTGCTACTAGCGACCTCAGTCGCAGCCTCTGGAATTCGTCGTGATAAGACAATACATCACTCTTCATCGGAAACAGTTGACCAGGCCAGCTTGGGGCTCCTACTATTGGCATATTGAACGACTCTCCCCGGGGTATCTTGTAGTCTTTGAAGAGACTCGCGTGCCGAAGCGCCGGCACTGGAGGGCCAAACCACCTTGAGTTGGCGGATTCTTCAACGACGTTGACGGCGTGAGGTGCGATGGGCGCAACGGTCAAGAACCATGGCTGATTATGCTTTTGCGCCTCGGTAAGGAAGTTGCGAGCCTTTTGTGAAATCAAATCAGTAGAATAATTGCCAGCGTAAAGGACTGGTGTCGCTCCGTTTCTGCTCATGGCAGGTGCGTTGTAGTTGTATGTGAATGGATCGAGCAGGAAATCAGATCCATTGAATCCCTTGACTCCCGGAGCATTATAATTGTTGATCGTATGCGCGTTCCACAGCTTGCCAGTGTAATAGGTACTATAGCCGGCTGCTTGCATCCATAAGAACAAGTTGTCATCGTTCCAACCCTGGGAGACGACCTTGGGATAACCACCATAAGGAGGGCTGACATCGGTCACATTGTGATTATGAGCAGCTCTGCCGGTCCAGAGAGTCGCGCGTGACGGGCAACAAACAGCAGTGGTGCAGAAATGCCAGGCCAAGGTAACCCCTTTAGTGACGACAGTTTCCTAGAAAAAGATGCGTTGGCAAAACAGAATCTCTCAAGGTCGAGTCAAGCATCGAGAGATTGTCTTACGTGCAGAAGGGGCATCACCTCCTTGGGTGTCATATGCAGATCCTGGTCGTCCGTGATAATGAAAAGTATGTTTGGCTGTTTCGCCAGGGCCAGGCCGAGAAGGCCTAGCATTGCCCATGGGGACATCATGGTGGCAAATGAATCGCCTGTTGTAAGGCTTACCTTAACAAGATGTATTCAGGAGATACTGAAGTACCACAGTCCCTGGAAATTTGAGCACACTGAAGTCCGATCCTCTCTTTCCCGCTTCGCCGTGGTCATTGCTTTGTGCGGGCTCAGCAACGAAGAAATATGGGGACATGGGATTGAATTTAAATCGTTGTGAGCGGTGTCAAGGTCTTCACCGTCATCCACATCGAATCGTCCAAAACTTTGGCCTTGTTAATTGTAAACTGAATTATGGCTCTTCTGCTGGATAGACGAAGCCACGGGCACTGCGAAGTCTCGCAACGCCTTCCTACCTTTGCGTAGGGCGAGGAAATCTAAAATACCGCGGATGATGTGATTGAATCGCTTAGTTCATCTGTCATGCGTCCTGAGCAGGCTCTAGGACTCGAGCTATCAGTGAGGACGCCGGATCGTCCTTCCAAGCTCTATTGTGGACTGCATTCTGCTTGAGTTTGAGAAGCAAGTATTTAGTAGGGAAACTAATGGAAAGGCGAGCGTCACACGACGAACAAGTCCCATTCGCGATGCGCCCCACCGGACGACCATTCATCCGACATCGTTATCTAAGTAAGTAAATACAGAGAAGTCTGCCCAAAGGCCCTCAACTTCAAGTTTGAAGCTCTAACTAGGCTTTTCGCCTTCACACGACTTTCTCGAGACCCCGCGACCCCGCGACCCCGTGTTTATCCCCACATTCCCAAGGCTCCGCCTAAGAAGCCCTGGCTAGGAACCGCTTCATGTTAATGCCGAGCTCGAGAATCATGGCGGTTTGCCAGCTTGACACGATGGCCCAAGTCCTTTTAATTCTGTCTGTTAGTTAGGCAGGTATTTGGCAATATTTTTCCGGCGGGCTATTGCGCGACAGTGCCACCAACGCTCGAATGGGTGGGTGAAGGATTCTGCTTTTCTAGTCCAATGTGATCTTCTACTGTCGATCGAGATTCGACATCTTGCGATAGCTAGGTAACGGCACTCTTAAAGACAAACGGTACACATAGACCAGTTAAAAGCAGAACCCTTAGTAACAATCTTCATTGGCATCGCCTCATGTGTCAAGTTTACTTCCATCACTACATTAGCCGAGCATTGTCCTGAGTCAACAGCTCGGAGGGGAGGCACTGTTATTTATACCTTGTCTCTATCACGCCTCCACGGGCAACAGTAGCAGGGGTAGCAGGAAAGTGCCAAAGTTGTTTTGGTAAGAAGTTTCATGCCAGAATTCCATCGTCCGCCCCCGTAAACATATATCAAAATAATAGCCTTCGGAGCACTCCAAACTCAAGTTTGAGCTTGTTAATTGAATTAGCCACCCCACTCTCTGCTACTACATCAGACACGAAACTTGCACCAACAACTCCCCACGAGGCAACAGCCCCGACCCCAAAAGTCATCAAGCTGAAGGCCACCATCCCTACCATGCATGAGGCATCGCGCCTAAAACGGAAGCTGTGCAAAGCTTCTCTGAGTTGCCGAAGGAGTTTTTGAGCCTTTTCCAGAGCAACCGCCATCGACGATGGATTTGCGATGACCAGGGCTAGAATAACGGAAAAGTATTGATTGTTCCAGAGAAATTCATGGGATCTGCCCCAGAGGCGATCCAAAGTCTCGACTATTCACTCTTGTCAGGGATAATGTCATGCCATTCGCACATAGTTTCTGGCATCCTGGACTCCCTACCTTGTTTATTGATTTCTTTGTCAGAGAGATCGGTTTGTCCCATCTCCTCCACCGCCTCAACGATGGCCCCACGCGGCAAGGCTTCTTCATCGCGAGGGAACTGGAAGTGCTCCGCGGACGAGCTTTGTCGATATTTTCCCTTGCCAATTTCGGTGATTTTGATATCCCAGCTCGACCCCAGGCGAACATTGGCAATCAGGGATCCGGTGCAGTAGGAGGCCCCAAAGAGGCCCCCCCAGACTCCGGGATCACGAAACGACCTTATGGAGATAAGTCGGGAGGCAGGCTCTGGGGTGTTGAGAAGTCAGTGAAACAAAGCTCTTCTTTGAAGATTCAACAAGTTGAAGAACAGAGGACGGCAGAAGTAACTGTGATTGCCACTCTGGCCTGCTGAGATTCACTAACTGCATTTAACAGGGCAGCGAACTCCTTCGTTCGAGACGGCAGTTGTTAACGTCGTTGACGAGTAGCCAACATTGCGCGTTGTACTCATGACTCAAGTGAGTGAGTAAACAGTCTAAGCCAGACTCAAGAAGGGCTTCATTGATATCAAAACACCCCCGGTCACGCATGGATTGAGAAAATTAGCCCTTTCGAGATGTAGGAGAGGGAAGATACTGATACAAATCTTTGAAGGGAGGTTAGAGCGTAGATATTCCCTTCCTGCCACCCCCCTCTCCCCTCCCTCGGTCTCACCGCGTCTTCGCATCAACAAAATTCGGCCTCTGAGGAGGGGGATGAGGGATCATAGCACATGGGACTTTTGCCAATCGTGCAACCGTTCACCAAATGGGCAGCGCCATCAGCCTTGTTCAAAATCACAACTATCAAAGAGCCATCGCGTGGCAGGACTCCATTGGTTCACCCTCTCTCGCCTACAGTGATCACGAGCAAACCCCCTGCCACCCTCCCCAGGATGTCGAACGCCCGTTCATAGTGGAGGAGTGGCCGAATGAAGCTGTTTGCATTTGGGTGCCTTTTTTATTTTTGGCAATTTGTGGGTCATCTGCAACTGCCAACTATACAGAAGAGACTTGGGACGAGGGTGCGGGTTGTCACGGGAAGCAGCACTAGTTCGATGATGACAAGGGCCTGAGCGTCGAAGGAGTCCTTTTTTCCCTTAGCCGTTCAGCATAATATTGTATCTTCATAGATGTGGTTGGTGATGTATTTGTAGGTTATCCCTTTCGGAGGGAGGCACCCTGCAGTTAACTAGAGTTAGTCTCAGGTCAATAACTGACCATATACGAGACTAGGGGGTCTCACAAAGCCATGTAGAGGTTTTCAATGCTATGTAATATACAAGTGACAGGAGATCCATGGCTCGGTCTACTATCCTAAAGCACACTGATGTTTGATAGTTGTCTCATTAGCCTATGTGGACTATGATTGAGCAAATCTAACCCACGATAGCCATGGACTATTAAATATCATGCTGCGAATCGTTCACCATCGAAACCGTCTCCTTCTCTCCTTGCTTCTCCTGAGCTTTAGCATACTTTTCTCCTCTTCGCTTCGTACAGACCACACAGCTCCATGTTTTCAGATCGACTGCTTTGCCCTTCCCGTTGGGAAGTCCGCCGGAAGAATCGTTCTCCACACATATCCGGTGATACATGGTTCTGGCGGTTTCGCAGAGGGCACCCGTGCAGAAAGTCGCATTTCTGATGGGCTGTTTGATGAGTCTTCTGCAGATGCCGCACTCGTGCCTGCCGAGTGGCGGCTGGATCTTGTTCGTGGGACTGAATTCGTGGGTTCCATTGGTCATCGTGGAAGCGGTTGACTTCTGTGGTGTAAGGAGGGTGTTGGGTCTTAGAGCTCGCTCGAGCTCCCTATCATGCTCATCCGTAAAAGTCGGGCTTGAGAAGCCATTTGTAAGAACAGGGCTGGAGAAGCCGTTTCTGAGCATGGGGCTCTTGAATCCATTTGTCAGAAAGCCGTTGCTCGCCGTTGACGGGCGACTACCCGGGTCATTGAATATCATGTCGTTGACATCCTGGATGACATCGTCATTCAGGACACGCTGTGCTTTCAGTGGTTGAAGAAAGTCGAAAAACGTCTCTAGAAGGTCGTCTTTTCCGTGGTTTAGCCACTTTCGATTCTTTCTCACGAATCGTACAAGAGAATTAGATAGATATCGAGGATGTTCAAGCTGCTCTTCCATGCGATGCTTGTCCCAACGTTTGCGAAGGTCCCGTTCATTGATACTCCAGCCTTCCTTTTTCGCTACAATATCGAGACGTTCCATGTGTTGTTGTATCTGCCATTCATTATCAATCTCGTCATCGGTTTCACTGCGAGGCTCTTCTGATGGGGATACCGGCCGATGGCTGACAGAAGTGTAATCTCGTTGACCGTGTTGCGGTAATGATTGTAGTTTGACCGCGGGGTATTTCTTGCGCTGTGGGACGCGAAAGTCGGGTACTTGGGAAGCAGGCGGAAGTGTCGCGACACGTCTCCTTTGCTCTATAGCCTTTCTATGGGCTGGGAGATGCTTCTTTTCGGAAATCGTCCATCTCTCGTCACCCCCAAGATATGCTGGTAGATCAAAAGGCTTGTGGGGGGCATGCCACTCAAATGTGAAGATACTGTTCTTCGGTTCTTCTCTCTTTGCCTGAGGGATTGACCGACATTCGACAACAACAGGTTTCGCTACCCTTTTGGTCGCATCTTGTTGAGGGCTATGTATCAGCCACTTGTACTTGGCGTGAGTTGTGGCCAAATGAAATTCAAGGTTAGCTAACCTCGTCGATTTCCACATGGTACAAATGGGACAGAGGTAGCCTTTGACAATGCTGTGTCGCAATACATCTGCTTCATTTGAGGGGTTGGTGGAAGTAGCAATAAATTTGTAGTGAACCTCTGGTGTAACGGGGAGAGCCAATGCAGTTGACTCTGTGACCGGGCTTTTCGAAGCCGTAACGAGTACATCGATGGACTCTCTCAGCTCCACCCCGGCTTTGTTCACCGCTCTGGGGATAACTATTTCGGGCTCTCGGAACGAGTCTAAATCGAGGCCATTTGTCGGTTGGGGATTTTCGCCCGCTGCCACCCATTTCGAAACCACAGATAGACCATACTTTGAACGATAAGTTCGACCTCCATGGAGGAAGAAAACGCTTAGTGGAACGTCTACTTCTGGAGCTTGGGGTAGGTGCATATATCGAGCGACAACAGCTCCCTGTAGCTCCCCCGAATCTTCTCTCACATCGCGAGCGAAGTGATCACCATCGCTTTTCCCAAGAATTGGCATAGGAGGCCAACGACCGTCTGCTCTGCATGGGATGATTTTGATCTCCATGAAGTACCGATCGACGAAGCCTGTTATCAGTCCGTCTTTGGTGGGATAAGTGAACAAGAGGTCCTCCTTTTTGATGATGAAAGGATTGTCGAGTTCAACTTCTACAAAAACGCCATCGGCAAGCGTCTCAGTTGCCGTTACTCGGCAATCCCTTGTGAAGGCTCTGGGGGTGGTAGAAGGCGCATCAGTGCGGTTGTCCCAGATGGTTAGATGACACTTGCATTTTATGGCGTTGCGTTTTTGGCGTTTGGAGGAGCGTTCGCCCTCATCCAGGACATTGGTCTTAAAATTGAGCTTTTTGCGGATATTGCTGAAATCTATGACAAGCTCAGAATTGGCATTTACGGTCGAAGTTCTATCGCGTAGATTGCGAAAGCTTCTTGTACGCTTTGCGCCGTTTTCGACTTGCGGTAGAGACGATCCCGATCTGGAAGACATGACGGTCTGCTGCGCTGTATGGGTGCTGGAAGACGTTATGCCTCTAACTCCAGGACCGTGAAGTGCGGGCGCGTCCGAATTCCTGTTGGCGGAATGTCCTTTCTGTGACACCTGTCCAGCAGTCCTAATAGTCCTAGCCGCGCCGCCCGAAGTTCCCGACGCCGCTTCTCCAGAATTGGGAGGGGTTGCCTGTGTGCCCAATCGATCTTGGTGGTGTTGCAAAACACGCGTCAAATTTCTCTCCAAATAAAGTCGGTTGCGCCAGCGAGCCGTCAAATCATCCAACTTGAAGTCACCTATGATATAACGAAAGGCTTTTCGATCTGACGATTTTAGCATCTTGGGGAGGTGGACCCGACGCGTTGTTGGAGGCTAATTTCAAACCCCATGGTCCGTTCCAGAAAAGTTTGCCAGGAGAAGTAGCAAGACCCAACAGTTGAGACAGAACAATCAAAGGCGCAATCGCGCATTCGAAACCGTCGCGGCAACCAAGAAATCCCTCACTACTGAAGCTTTGCGACGAAAGCCCAGCTGAAAGATGGATGAATTATTAGGCCAGAAGGACGGTTTTGGTCGCGTGTAATGGAAGGCTTTGATGGGTTGAGGAACAACAGCGTGGTCCTCAGTAATTCGCTGTTTGGTAGACAAATCAGATCGTGGATGGAGATGATTAGGGTGGTGGTGTTTGGCCGATAGAAACAGGGAATGAGAGCGAAACCTCTAGTCAATGCGTTCCTGGCTCTCTGGACCGGCGCGCTGGGTGCTCAGCAATGTTACTGGTACGAACGGGGCTTTTCTAAGTTGGGATTGGCAACTTGTCAAGTGCTATTAGGTTCTAACCGGGCTGGGAATCGCAAAGTGGCTCCCTCACAACAATCAACACTCGCGCTGGCCTTGAGTTTGCCTTCAACGCCAAGGCCCCGCCCAGGGAGGCACGTGCTCTCCCTTGTCTCCTTCTCCTGATTCGCGTTCAATAATAGCTTCGCGTCGACGAGATCCAAATGTAAGGGTATTAAGTCTAGTCGAGTAGTGATGCTATTCATTCAAACGGCCTCCATGGATCTATCTGAATGATTTCCTCTCTGCTCACAACAACACCTCTCCGCGCAGACTTCCAGCATTGTGCCGAGGCAGCAAGCTTAGAGCCAAATCACGAATTGCAACATGTCGCAGTTGACATCAGTCGACGTGTTCGATTACATTTCCCATTTCAAAGTATGTATAGCTTGCTAACCACGGATTTTACCACATCCCTGTACGGAGATGATCTGATATCCTGCAATGCTGAGTCAGGAGCTCGAACCAAGCCGACGTTGAGCTCACCTCTCATGGCTACACAGCACTTGATTCCCTCTGTCAATGCTAGCTTATGGCAGCAAAGAAGGCAACACTAGAATTTGTCATGAACAATAGCTGTCTCTAAGGGCATGTCTCGAGCTGGGTCTGTGATGGGGCACTTGAACCTCCTCCCAAGCATTTCATCGATTCCCAAGTTGCTGGAAGGGGCATGGGAGGGTCTGCACATGTCAAAAGTTCATATCGGCAGCTATCCTCGATGCTCAGCGTGTGTAGTTCACAGTGCATGCTGTTGTACAAGTATTGGCTTTAGCCTGGTCTATCTATACTAACTGATGCACGCGACGGCCACCCCAAACATTGCACCTCCACAGGCAATTTTCCTCGGTACTTCCTATTGGAAAAATAGATCTCCCCAAGTCCATATCTTAGTCTTTGGACTATAAATCGAACAGCTGACTACCTAGGAACCCGTTTTAGTTGCCTCTGTGTTGGTATAGAGAGGTGTCCACCAACCCAGCACTGCATTGTCAATATTCCAGGAAATTGCGTGGCCGCATGGCCAAAAGGAACGATCATATCGAATTGCGTAATAATCAAGTCATGACTCGAGATGACCACTCCTTCTGACTGCCCTAGCAGGACATGTATAGAAAAAGATATTGGACTTGGCTGAATGGGCAGTGTGCGTGCGACACTTCACCTTACTCGCCTTCAGAGAGCGCTTATTGTACTTGGACACACGTTCTGTCTGCCATCTCACAGCTATAGAGCAGAGCTTCGTGGACCGGTAGACACCTAGGTAGGCAGCTGATTTAGGAAGGACAAGAATAAGAAGTGAAGTGAGGAAGGCATTTTAGAAAACAAAAACAGTACAGAAGTGACTTTTAAGTCCAACACATTTCTAGATATACTGCCTCGAATAATCTTAAAAAGGGGCAATGCGGATTGGGCGCCTCCTAAAGATACCCATAATATAGCGGACCACGGTAGCCAAAGGGCAATCGGATTGGCTGAATGAATGAATCTGTGGTGGAAATATTGTGCCTGTAATTTTCGGCTGTTGCATTTTCGAGATGGTGGTGTGATATTCTGGTATGCGCAAGGCGGAGAAGAGTCAGGGGTTGGTGGTACGGACATTTTGGTTCTAGAAACATGTCCTCTGGGGCCAGGAGGACTTGAAAGACAAAATACGCACACAAGAATTGAGCATAGCACTGTGCTTTGAGGTTTGTGGGGGGATTTTTCGAGTAGCAAGAATTGTATTGACTTGGTCTAGGCCGCCTGTCCACCTTTTTGGAAGCTTTCCCTAAAAATTGCTAACCCGTCTTCGCAGAACCCAAACTCTTGTATTTGCTAAAACGCCAGTGGAATTCCGACACCTTTTGAAATGCAAGAAGAAAGGCGCGATGTGGAGAAAGCAGTAGGCTAACAAGGTGATCTAGAACAGTGCTTTTATTCGCCTGAGTACCGCGATGGTAAGGCTGACTTGGTCTGTGGATTGTTGATGCCAGTTGGGCGGGTTGCCCCATATGTGAACCCCGTAATGCAAGGTCGTAAACTATCCAGCAAGCAGCCATAAAGGCGTGTTTCTGGTCAAACTGACCAAGAATGAGTCCTCGGCAGTGTCCGTTCCGCATTAAACCCATCTATTCAATGTGAATTAGAGATGCAGCGCCGGCGAGACATTGGTGAGGCATTCAATCCTTCATTTCATCGTCATCATCTTGCTCTTCGAAATCCTCGTCATCGTCTTCATCGTCGTCATCAAAATCATCTCCTGCCGCTTTGGATTTCTCTTCGGCCTCGGCCCAATCGATCTGCTTGTTGCGGGTGCGTCCTGAGACGATATTCGAAGGGTCGATCTCTTCCATATCTTCATCCTCTGTGAAACAAAGTTGATTAGCTCTTGACTTTCATGGGAAGAGGCTATTTGCGCCAGTAGAGGGGTGGAGGCAGGGTGTCAGATTGTTTGGAGGGGAGGTGCGTATGTACCATCTTCTTCTGGATCAGGTTGCTGCATGATGAATAGCGTCAGTATGAGCATAAAATTGGAAGGGTGGAAGAGGATTTCATACCTCTTCGGCACCGCTTTCTTCATCAGAATCATCCTCGGCTTGCGCAGGAGCTAATTCTTCAACGGCTTTTCCTTTGCCCTTGCCAGTGTCTACGACCTCGCTTGTGCCGAGAGGCTCAGTTTCTCCGTTGGCCGACATATTGTTTGATGAATTGAAGCTGTGGAATGCGAGGGATAGCGATTGTAGGACTGCGACGCAGGAGTAAGGTAGTAATTGGAAGGACAAGTAAAGATCGGGTGTGGATCAGAACCAGTATCGCTAGATCGTATTTTGGTAATAAATTGTAAACCAAACGGTCGCGACCCATTTGAGAGGACCGCGGTTGCCGCCAAGAGGCAGGACCAACGCTAGAGCCAATCCAGTTAGATGTAACAAAATCACGTGTCAGCTTTACAGTCACGTGGCTAGTCTGTTATCTCACCAGTTTGGGGCTTCTAATTGCTGGTTTCCAATAGTAAAACGAGAATCAACCTTGAGATGGATGTTCCTGTCGCTGCGAACATACTTGGAGTGACCGGAGCGATATGTTGGTCCGTACAGGTAAGTCAAAGACAACATCAAAAGCCGATATCTGCATGAACTTATGTTTTTGGTACAGCTGATTCCTCAGATTGTGATAAACTACAGGCGCCATGACACAACAGGCCTCCAGCCAACTATGATGCTACTGTGGGCTGCAGCAGGCATACCTCTTGGGGTTTATAACATCGTGGAAGACTTCAATGTGGCCCTACGCATTCAACCACAGCTTTTGACATTTCTAAGTCTGGTAACTTGGATCCAGTGCAAGTATTACGGAAATAAATGGCCGCTGAGCAAATCTGCAGCCATTGTGACGCCCGTTGCGCTTATTATGGCCGGTATTGAATGTGGTTTAATCTTTGCATTGCGAAAGGCGAAAGGCGATAGGGTGGAGTGGCCTTCTGTTCTGATGGCTATACTATCAGCCTGTCTGCTCTGCGCTGGCGTCTTGCGGCACTATTGGGATATCTACAAGGAAAGAACGGTCCGGGGGATATCCTTCCTCTTCGTTTTCATTGATGCTTTGGGAGATTTGACCTCTTTGATCTCCGTATTTTTCCAGCCCAAATTGGATGTTCTGGGAATGGTCATATATGGGTCTGAGCTAATCTTATGGCTTGGAGTTTTTGCGTGTGGCGGATATTGTAAGGATGCTTCAATATTGTCTCCTGATATTGAAAGATACTCGCTGACTGAATTCGCACCAGTTAATCTTCGTCCATGGCTACAGCGACGGCTGGAGCAACATCAGTCTGCAGCAGAGGATCGAGAACGCAGTAGCAACACAGGAAACAGAGAATCAAGGCTGTCAGAGGATAACCGGCGAGGGTTATCGTCAAGCTCATCAACAACCGTTTTCAGGACTGCGTCACTCAGCTCGTCACAAGCCGAGCATGTACCCAATACTATGAGACTCAGGGCGATAGCAGTGGATCCGAGTGTCTGAACATCAGGTGCAATTCTTTGTATATAGAGGGTCATGGAGAAATGTTTAGAATCTGAACGAGTATTGGCAGGCAAAAATTTCAATGCTCCCCCATTCATTTCATGCAGGGATCTGGTGATTGCACGGGTGTAGGCAATCATAGTGGAGAAAGGGATTATCATCATGGATCAAATTTGTCGCCTTGGGTTGCCAGGCAGGCAACATTTGGGTCAGCCCCGCGCCCCTCCGAAGATAAATAATTCAGCCTCGTCGATAACGAATTTTTTGGCGAGGGGTATGACGTCATTGCCTAGTAACAGCTTCTTGGGCCTCTGTCTCTGCATGTGACAGCAACCACCGCATATCGATCTCAAAGCTTGAGTCAACGCCATTTCTGTAGAATGACGGCCGGCAAATGATTCATGATACTCCGTAGTGCAGGAGCCTTCTCCAGGCAGCTTCAGCAGTGAATGTACCGGAAGAGGCTGGAAAAGTCTGGTGGGGATTGGGCGATTCTGGCGGCGTAGTGAATCTTCCACCAGCTTCTTTTGGCTTCCGCACCTCGCCAAGACTGCCTTACATTTTTCCTGCCTCACAGGTTCATAAAGGCCCAACCAGACTCACTCGCTCACAACATTCTCACATCCAAATCAGACATCACAAACCTGTTCTCTTCTGACCAAGTCATCCACGGACTTGTCCTTGAATTCCTATTTCTTTTCCTCTTTTTATCACCACTAAATCCATTCATCCCTCATATTCTCTCCATCAAAATGGCACCAGCCATCGGTAAGTCAAGTCCGCAGCCTCGCACCCAGCAGGCCGATCAACAGACCCAGCAACATGCTAACGGGCCCTCAATAGGTATCGATCTAGGTACAACCTACTCATGCGTAGGTATCTTCCGAGATGACCGCATTGAAATCATTGCCAATGACCAGGGCAACCGAACCACCCCCTCCTTCGTTGCTTTCACCGACACCGAGCGCTTGATTGGTGATTCAGCCAAGAATCAAGTCGCCATGAACCCTCAGAATACTGTTTTCGACGCAAAGCGACTGATCGGTCGCAAGTTTGCCGATGCTGAGGTTCAAGCCGACATGAAGCACTTCCCCTTCAAGGTCATTGACAAAGCTGGCAAGCCGGTCATTGAAGTTGAGTTCAAGGGCGAGAACAAGCAATTTACACCTGAAGAGATCTCCTCCATGGTCTTGACCAAGATGAGAGAAACCGCAGAGTCATATCTCGGTGGCACCGTCAACAATGCTGTCGTCACTGTCCCCGCCTACTTCAACGACTCCCAACGTCAGGCTACCAAAGATGCCGGTCTGATTGCCGGTCTCAATGTCCTGCGTATCATCAACGAACCCACCGCTGCCGCCATCGCTTACGGCCTCGACAAGAAGATTGAGGGTGAGCGTAACGTTTTGATCTTCGATCTTGGTGGTGGTACTTTCGATGTTTCGCTCCTCACTATCGAAGAGGGTATCTTTGAAGTCAAATCCACTGCCGGTGACACTCACTTGGGTGGTGAGGACTTCGACAACCGTCTTGTTAACCATTTCGTTAATGAGTTCAAGCGCAAGCATAAGAAGTTCGTGGATTCCCCATCCCCTAACTTCCCAGATGTAGATACTAACAGTTTTGACAGAGATCTCTCAACCAACGCCAGAGCCCTTCGACGTCTCCGAACTGCTTGCGAACGTGCCAAGCGCACCCTTTCTTCGTCCGCTCAGACCTCCATTGAGATCGACTCTCTCTACGAGGGTATCGACTTTTATACCTCCATTACCCGTGCTCGATTCGAAGAACTGTGCCAGGACCTCTTCCGTTCCACTATGGAGCCTGTCGAGCGTGTCCTCCGCGATGCAAAGATCGACAAGTCCTCAGTCCACGAGATCGTCTTGGTCGGTGGTTCTACCCGTATTCCCAGAATTCAGAAACTCGTCTCCGACTTCTTCAACGGCAAGGAACCCAACAAGTCCATCAACCCCGACGAGGCTGTTGCCTATGGTGCTGCTGTCCAGGCTGCCATTCTTTCTGGAGATACTTCCTCCAAGTCTACCAACGAAATCCTCCTTCTCGACGTTGCGCCATTGTCTCTCGGTATCGAGACCGCTGGTGGTGTGATGACTGCCCTCATCAAGCGAAACACTACCATCCCAACCAAGAAGTCCGAGACCTTCTCAACTTTCTCCGACAACCAACCCGGTGTGCTCATCCAGGTTTACGAGGGTGAACGTGCACGAACCAAGGACAACAACCTTCTTGGCAAGTTCGAACTTTCCGGCATTCCACCTGCTCCCCGTGGTGTCCCTCAAATTGAGGTCACCTTCGATCTCGATGCCAATGGTATCATGAACGTCTCTGCTGTCGAGAAGGGTACCGGCAAGTCCAACAAGATTGTCATCACCAACGACAAGGGTCGTCTTTCCAAGGAAGATATCGAGCGCATGTTGTCTGAGGCCGAGAAATACAAGGCTGAGGATGAAGCCGAAACCTCTCGTATCTCCGCAAAGAACGGCCTTGAATCATACGCCTACTCTCTCAAGAACACCCTCTCTGATTCCAAGGTTGATGAGAAGCTTGACGCCTCTGACAAGGAGAAGCTCAAGGCTGAGATTGACAAGACCATCTCATGGCTCGACGAGAACCAGACCGCCACCAAGGACGAGTATGAGGCTCAACAGAAGGAGCTTGAAGGTGTTGCCAACCCTATCATGCTGAAGTTCTACCAAGGTGAAGGCGGTGCCCCAGGTGGTCCAGGTGGTTTCCCAGGTGCTGGTGGTCCCGGCGGATTCCCAGGCGCTGGAGGTCCAGGTGGTTTCCCCGGTGCTGGTGGTGCTCGTGGCGGAGATGATGGCCCAACTGTCGAAGAAGTCGACTAAGCAACTCCATCACAGTCTACAAAAGCATATGAGCGACTTTCTTGTGTCACCACACTGGCGTCGGCGTTGATAAGTGGAAAATGGGCATGATACCTTGCTTGCATGGAATAGAGTTTTTAGCATCGTCTCGGGGGTGATTTATGAATTACGCACGAGTGTTACATCATCAGATTTGCTTGCAACAAAGCAAAAGTACGGGCAAGTAGAATAGCTTCCTGAATGAATGATATGAATTCAATTAATTAATGACTTCCTTTCCCTGTCTACCCTCCAGTGCCGTGTGTTTGCGTGTTCTTTCAAGTGTACTGCAAGCTGTTTCTTTGCATCCAGGTGTGTGGGGAAGCGATTGTTTCCTGTAAATAAATACCTTTTTCGGTCCACATAACCTCGTAATATACCCCAGGAGCATGCAATTTTCAGCTCTAGAAGAGGTGCTCTTCGTGTATTGGACAGCGCCCTCCTACGAGTAGCTCTGACTGATAGTGGGCTCAAAGCTTCTGTGGAGCCAGTTCATGACGGTTGGGTGAGATGCCGCTTTGCATGTGTGTCCTTATTTATTCACCGCCGTGTGTCCCAGATATGTACGTACCTACCCACTCTTGAACGTATCTTCGCCTATTCTTATCCCGTGTGGATATAAACTAGTCTTGCACGAGTACAATCCTTCTGGTCTCCCAATTTTCTAAATATGATCCATGTCGGCTGTGGAGACGCGAAGAAAATGCAACTAGCTCTGACTAGGCCCTCTTGAGTCTTCCTTAAATACCACGACCCAGGCTCGCTGTAAAGTTAATCTTTAGCGAGGAAGGCAACCATCTCAACATTCCTACGGTGACCTGAGAAATTATCGTAGATAGAACAATGAAGGAGATGTTACCTGCGTTGTGTTCTGCCTCATCAGGTACTGAGCATGCACCAGGAACAAAGCTCAACACGAACCTTGGAAGCCAGATAGTACAGACAAAGCATACACCGATTCTAGACATGTCGGCCATACCAACTCTGTACCAGGCCTGCTAGTGTTGCAGCATAGGACTGCAAACGCACTTCGTCACCCTCCACGAACGTGTTATCCATCACAACTAGAGGACCTGGTGGTCGACACGCAACAACCGCCTCTCTCCAACCCAGATGATGGTCGTCAAACAAGGTCGGGCTCTGGTACAAGTCTGTGGCACCCTCGGCATCTGACACAAACCCGCCATTCATTTTGGAGATGAAATGCGGAATTTATTGATCCTGACGGCTCCAGCTAACTAGCCACTCTAGAAATCAGTGGCTGCTTCTTGCCCTCGGCCGTGCCTATGGGGATTTCAGTCACTGAATTCGAATTTTGAGATAAAAGGACTCTGTGGAGTACATCCCGCCATCACTCGCTTTAGCACCGCTAGAATGTATTCTGACGAAACTGTCGGAGATTTTCAATGAAGGTCATTTTTTCATAGCAAAGGAATGCGTCACAGCGACTTCATGACAGGGCTTCCGCAGCAGGCTCGCGACAGCACTAAAGCTGATGTCCCAGATCTTCTGTCGGATGGCAATCTGTGATGGAACTATTATCTTGGCCGTCTCCTCACCAGCGGGCTTTGGCACGCTCTCCGCCTGCCCTATCACTTCAATATTGTCACTTTTGCCGTCGTGCGAAGGGTTGTGGTCAGAAGGAGGGTAAGGAAGTGGTCGGAAGTCATGTCAAAAATTGCGGCCTTCTCGAATGCTAAAGCCAGAGCAACAAAGCGATAGTAGCCATCAGCGTGTCCAATAGCGACGTCAGCCCTCGCAGGTATCTCGCAATCGTTGCAGGATCATCTTACGATTACCTGAAAGCCACACAATGCGCCATCGATTTTTCTCCAATGCTGTTCAATGTCTCCGTTGGTATAGCAAGTCGAAACATATCGGTGGTACCCACCAAGAACACTGACGACTTCAACCCAAAGCGCAATCTCACAAGGACTGTCATGACACAATTCTTGCTCATCTCTGCCATTGAAATCAACTTGTATACGTCGCAGGTTGGCAACGCCTTAAATTCCAGCATAACCGGCTGGACCATGTCCAATCCCGACTCTACCCCCGAGTTGGCGACGCTTGCTGGCCTTGAACAAGCCTTTGTAGCCATGACAGACAACATGCTCGGCGCGTTCGGAAGTGCCCAACTCGAAGGTGGGAACTTCTCACAGACTGCCACCGCACTGGTCCACGTCAACGCCTTACGCTTCGGGTCCGCACCTTACATCTATGCCATATTCCCCATCAACGCCCTCATCGTTATCATATCCGCGGCGGAAGCTCTACGGACTCGAGGCTGGAGAAAACTCATACCCTTCAATTACGTCGATTCGAGAACGCTCGTGGCCAGCAGTTCTTTGTGCGGAACGGGAATTGCAGATGCGGTCTTGCATAGTAATAGTACCGAGAAGCCTACCGATGCGGGCATAGGAAGTATGCTTGTGAGACTACGGAATCGCAACGATGAAGACATGGTAGCCATCGAGTATGCTGGCTTGGCTGGTGAAGAGTCTGGTTCGGACTCGAGAGCGAAGACTTCTCCACCACTGGGCCGGTGAGTGATCTTTCTTTTTCTTGTTACTTTATTGGTCAGTAGACTACTCCCTTCTAAACTACCTACTGTTAGACCGCCTTTATAATTTATCTTTTACATATACTTGTCTATACAACACTAAAGTACTAACTATCATGAATCACATCCCCACCCACAAATCATACTGATGATTTTGCGGAAATAACTTTTGACACACTCTGATGTCCTTGAACTTCATTTACCCCAAGACGTGGATTGGGATGTGGGACTAATATAAGAAGTACTTTTAGGTACAGCGCTCCACACTTTGTCTCTGACGGGAGTCCTGTAGAGGGAAATTATACTGCACTACTAATTGGAGTGGTATGACTAATCTAAACCCCTACAACCCTAATATCAAGCCTTGCATTCAACAGTTCAGGAGGGGCGGATCCAGTAAAGCCAGCGTTGCTTTAAGCCTCCGCTCTTGTCTAGACGCATGGTAGAATTGATCGGCAGATACCTACCCATCGGAAAGAAATTGTCTTAAAGGTCGATAGTAACCGCCGAGCTGTCAGTACTAGCCACATCTGAATCAGAGTTATATTCAGCCGTTTGCGCCGAACTCTCATCAAACGATTCGTCAACAATCGTAAATTCATGCGACGAGTCGTGTATGTCCTCTGCGTGCAAGATACATTTGAAGCAGAAGTCAACATCATTACACTGCTTGCACTTGTGTCTGGTCCCAATCACCGCCTGTACGTGGCACAATTGTCAGCAATGTCTGTTGATAAAAAATTCACCGGTGGTAATAGGTGCGGGTCAGCTTTATGCCACATCCTCAGAAGGAGACCGTCATAATATCCCAGAGGCCGACAGAGAGATATCAGGGACACATACCGATTGGCAGCAATCACAGAACACCGAGCCATGCTGGTACCCTCCCTTTTGCAAAATCTCTGTCCGGCGGCGCAACGAAGGTTTCTTTTTCTGCCGGCCAGAGGACTCACCATCCCGCTTGGATGTGTCGACATCGTCCGTCAACAGCTCCAACAGCATGTTCCTTGTATGGCCATGGAACAGGGCAACCTGCAGTGGCGCCCACACCTGACCTCTATCTCCGGTACAGGCAATCCCGCTTTTTGTCGCGCCGTGTT
>Ga0105239_10001143_pt1 | contig 36529 bp, 42 predicted proteins | sample KBSC44metaG_FD_92761 | JGI IMG/M metagenome (GOLD analysis project Ga0105239, IMG submission 92761) | Corn rhizosphere microbial communities from Kellogg Biological Station, Michigan, USA - KBS C4-4 metaG | ecosystem: Host-associated > Plants > Roots > Rhizosphere > Soil | place: Michigan, USA... | reverse complement strand
TGCACCAGCTTAAGAAAGGGTTTGAGTCCACTTGGGCGTTTGCCACGGACCGAAAGATGTCCCGTTTGGGGCAGCCAAAGTCTCGCTGTGGCTGTCAACGACTGGAGATGCTTGACCGTGGCGCCACCGTCACGTCGGCTCGCCACCTCGCATCGAGATGGCGTCATCTTTCCCACTTTCTTCTGACTCCTAGGCATTAATGGCATCAGTTCAACCAGGTGTCCGTTCAGCTACTGAGGCCCAAAGAAGTTTTAGCGGCTCCGTGCGGACAGTGTTCGGTTGATTCGTTAAAGAGGTGCGCAAGCAATCAAGCTAGATCTCTCCATAGGACAACAGTTTACGTCGGGTGATAATCCATTTTTGGGATTTCGCCACCATGGTCCAGAACAGACCAGTGAGCCACTCAGCTCGCACGCTCTTCCGTATTAATTGGTACACTCCTCCAAACATTAGAATCGTTAACCTCGCATAAGAGGGAGTAGGAAGGTGGAATGCCGCTTAATATAGAAATTATTGAATAAAGAAACGATATTTACGGATAAAGGCGAGTGGAAGTTATACACAGTATAAGAATAGTCCTCTTATTACTAGAAACTTATATCCTTCACTGAGATACAGCTTTATCCTTAGTAATCCTCCTCCACTAAAGTATTATTAAAGTTTTAACGTCTTTATCACTCTTTAACTAAGATTAGTCTTATTCTTGCTCTTTTCTCTAATTCGTAATAGTAGTAGGATATCTAGCTAGATTAGCTTTCTATATTAGCGACTTATTAGTCTTTAATACTATATATATAACTTATCGACTGCTTTAAAAGTAAATTAATCTCACTAAGCAAATCCCGACGAACGATAGGAACAGCGTTTGGAAACGCTAGAGGGTGCGCAAAGAAGAAAAGGTCCGAGACCCGACATCAATAGGATCAGAGAAATGTATATTGCCATCCGACGGGGCCGGGCAGACAATCGGTGGTAGAGGTTATTGACACTGCCTGATAAATCGAAGTCGGAGAGCTATTTTGGTGACTGGCAATTCTAGTTCTGATAAAATCAGCTTGTGAGCTAGCCTCATAGTAGTGCGTGGTGTCTTTGAAGAGTCGGTTGTCGCTGAAGGAGGTACAGGATGTGTTGAACTCCATAACTTAAGATCTAGCTCCGGGAGGACGCTCTCTAGCTTAAGCGGCACAAGTCCCGACCCTTGCAAGGCATGCTAAGCACGTGTAGGGCGGTTTCGGACCCAATTGAGGGCGGTCCGAACCCAGAATCCGTCCCCTGGGGCTGAATCTCATACAACTTCCTCCTGAGAGGGAGTCTTTCGATTGGCCAAACAATTTCGCAGACGATTTCGCTCGGTGCAGATTCACAACGGGAGCCGAGTGTATTGCAGGAATGACTAGACCAACGTCTCTTGATTTGGTTTTTCCAACATCTTGACAGATTCGAACAATATGACGCTCCTCGATCACCAAGGGGCATTTTGATGCGTGGGCCGTAGACCCAAGCACACAGGCGAATGCCGAGAGACCGCAAACCGGTGTCATCTCGAGGGTGGAAACATGGGAAACTACCAGTGGTGCGACAAGTACAATCGACAAAATGGTGCCTATCTACTTCGCTAGGACACCAGGCCGGCCAAGTGAGAGGACACGATTACGGGGCAAGGGAATCTCTGTGGCCGATATGCCACAGGGCAAATGCCTGGATGCTATCATGGACCAGGACTGAGATACCACACCAATGCCTCTCGTTCCGTGAAGAAAGACTTTCCCGCAGCGACGGCACTGAGACCGCTCCGAGGACTACGCCGTAGCGTGGCGCGACGGTTCTACACCACAATGGTGGCTCTGGTTGTGGACGATGCTTCACCGAAGTAGTCCATCTCACCGTCGGGGGAAGTTGGTCACGGCCGCCGAGAGGATCCAACGGATGGCGCCAATATCATTGCCGGGTTCAAAACCATCACCCTCGCAGTGGCAGAGGTGGAAGCAGCACTGAGTCTTTGGGGCTGGAGGTTTGGGTATAGCCTTGGGTTTCATTGAAAAGCTGTGGTGCCCTTGTTTGCCTAATTAAGCGTCTCATTACGGGGGAGTTGCGGAGGTGGGAAGTATGAGGTGAAAAAAACGAAAACGCGAAAGCGCGCCAAGACTTTGGCCGCTTAGCCTGCGGAACGGGAAAATACGCACGAGTAATTAGGTGGCGGCAACGAACCAATGCAGAATGGGCGATCATCTGCGTCGCTTGGAAACATCGTCAACCATTAGGCAGACGACGAGCTCCCGCCTCCGCGTGGTGTCCGCTGAAACTCTCAGAGAAACAGTCACGCTGTCTCTGAGTATGAGGAGGAGCTCAACAATGTGGTGATTTGTTCATGAATGCTGCGTTGAAGCTGCGAAATTTACCTTCTGCACTTGATGAAACTCAACATTACAGCTTTGGTATGTGGGAAGGGAGTGGTGCTTTTTTCATGTACGTCCACGATGGAGAACGGACTCGTGTCCTCCGTTTTCGTCCCCGACCACAGTTCACGGTGTCAGAGGGTGAAGAGTACGCGACGAAGAGGCGGAGTCAATAAAATCCACATTCTGTAACAACACCACATCACTGCCACAACCCACAGCTGAGAAAAGATTTTCAAGCACGTCCATCTCCTCATCAACGACGCTTCAATAAGTCGACAATCACCTTCTGAACCTCACGAAACACCCAACATCACAGCCCCAGTACGCGGGAAGAGGGTGCCGCTTCTTTCATGTACGCCCATGATAGACAACGGGCTTGGACTCGGTTGTCTTGCCCCACCACGGTTTACGGTATTGGAGATAGAAAAAGTCCGCGGCGACGAGGCGGAACTGAAGGGAAAGAGATGGTCCCCCACACAGAACAATCACACCACCGGACAGAGGAGAACACAATTTGAGGAAATAGTTCATATTGATCAGCCTATCAATTACAACACCCAATAGCTCAGAACAGATCTTCCCAGACGTTTCACGTACTGCCACTTGCACAGCTGGCCGACATCTCGGCATGCCATCAATGCAAAGAACGCAGTGGCGACGTGTCCGGTTGCTGATGGTGTCTCGGTCGTCGAGAGCGAGCACTAGCACAGGAAACATCAAGGAGCACGTCTCGAACACTTCAAGAACTTCCACCACGGTCACATCAGCACTTCATGCAGTCATACACATGCACGTGCACATGCAGCACTTCCTCAGGAATGTTGAACCTTAGTGACGAACTGATGGGGTGCCCAAGTAAGGAGGGATCTTGCGTTCCGCACACATGGAAACCCTCACCTGCCACATTGTGTCTATTGTCTTCTTGGTTAATCGGATTATAGAACGAGCCTACCGCCAACTGCCAGTGCCGTTCTAGGAGCATTAGTCACAGTTGCATGGATAGACACAGAGTCACTGGGCAAGCGGTTGGTCGTGCGTTGATGCGAGTTCTTCAGCAGACCATTACGAATATGGATTCAGCGGGGCTGGAGCTCGATGTCGATATGCTCGTATCGCTTGACTTGGCTGAGCGTTTCGTCCACAGTTCTTGAGCTGCGTGACGCATGAGTAGCTTCATCATAGTGGAAAAGGTCAAAAGAGTCATGGTATGCGCATTCCTTGCCTGTGCGACAACAGCGTCCACAGACTGGTCGCTTTTCGTCACACTGATTCAGCGATCAATTGGCGGCTGTCATGTGGAACGCCGAGAAGGACAGACAGCCCACCTTCACTTTGCGGATGCGACATGAGTGGCATTTTCCGCTCCTGGGACCACCATACGTGTACGGCATTCCGCAAAATAGTAGTGGCAACTTCACGAGAATGAGCACCCAGCGGAGAAAGGTTCTGGATAAGCGAGAGCGAGGCAAAATTGAGGGGTTCGGGATGGAGCCCGAGCGACCCCACCGAGAATTGCACCCAATAGGATGTCTGCAACAGCCTCGCTTGGCCCCTTATGGCTATACATTTGGCACTCGATCCATTTCCTACAAATACCATCCAATCATGCATCAGAAAATATTTGCCGTCTCTTCTCGGCCCTGCCACAGTTAGCCGGCTTTCATACATGCCTATTCGCGCGGCTGGGAGGCCAGGCTCACCTGCGACACCCAACTTTTGCCATCAGTAGCGCGGACACACCAGATTTCCACCCAAATTAGCAGTTCCTCGCTTGATGCCCGATGCTAGCAGTAGATACCGATGCCATAGTGCGCATGGTAAGCCGCATTTACGCTGGAATGGTGTTCCTTCGCCTTCCGTAGTAAGAAATGCTTCACCCTGCTCAGAGTTTCCTTCATCCTGTGCTTGGAACTGACGTTGTCATTGTTGGTGTTGAGTCCCTTGTAGCTAGGATCCTCCATTGAACCTTCTGAGAAACCCAATGTAACGGTCGGAGATTTCTATAACGCTGAATTGCTGCGGGATGCTTGCTTGTGCGTCCTGTGGCGTCGAAGATTTGGCTTTAAATTAAACGGAAGAATCTGAGAAGTTGAACGACACAATATTCGGAGATGGGGCGATCGAAGGTGACTATATAGGTCTCAGCTAATATCAACAGAGATGCCCGTTTATATGTTCATGCTTTCGCATAGAGCCCTCTAACACACGGGCTAATTGTGCGTCCGAGAGAGACACGTATTGGAAATATATTTTGCGATGCGAGCTGTAACCGCGAGAGGAAAGGTAGGATGCGTGGAGCTGTGTGTTGTTCTAGGCATTTGCCGCCAAGTTCCTGACGTGGCATACGTGGGCATCACATTTGTCGCTCGACCGATCGTGGCAGGGCCTTCATTTTCATAGTGTAGTTGAGCAATCGGTGGCTTACTTCACATACGATCAGTAAAAACCATTTAGAGTTACGCACCTAGCACACATGATAGCCCACTTCGCGGCAAGCTGCCTTCTGTCCTTCATCCAACAAGTGCGTGCTGACAATGTTGTCTGCCAAGCACTAGTTGTGTATGAGGATCGCCGAGCTCGCATCGACGCAAAATAACCCTTCACCGTGCTCAAACTGTCCGTCGATTTCCGACACCCACTGGTGCCAGAAATTTCACATGTGATGACGAATATGGGGAACTTTGCTACTGAACAGTATACTAGAGTATACCAACTCTTGGCACGTGGACCTAGACCATCAGTGCCGTCGTCGTCACCCATATACGTGGCGGTTTGCTGAACAGCTCGCATCAACGTACGACCAACCGCTTACCCAGTGATTATATGCTAACCTTCATACAACTGTGGCTAATGCTCCTAGGATGGCATTAGCAGTTGGCGGCAGGCTCGCTCTATAATCCGCTTAACAAAGAAGACAATAGACGTAGTATTGCAGGTGACCGCATCTCGCTACATGCCCTGGTCGCAAGAGCGTTGTTTTTTTGCAAGGTAGAACTATTCCCCAGAGTAGATTACTCGATTCTTCACATGAGCATCCTCACTGAGCCACAAAATCTGGATAGCCTTGCTCTCAGTTGATATTCCGTGGTTTGCACTACAGTATACTTTAACCCAAAGATAGATATGGTGGCCAGGGCACTGTACCAGAACATTATCAATACAAAATTCATGGTATGTAGCCCGCTAACGTCGGCCGGATCTCGCAATTTGCCCCATATGCTTCAAGGTGTGCGATCGTACATCAAATGCCTAAGGTATTTGGAGAGTCAGGCCATCACAATGGAATTCGGCGTTTCTGGTACCAGTCAAGCGTTCGTTCAAAGTTTCTGCATCTGTGATTTGTGTAGAAGTCAGGTATGTAAGCTGCTCTCGCAAATTCAGGTGCCGAGATATTGAAAGTGATCAGTGTAAGGTCGGTGGTGCACCGAAGGCTCATTCGAAGCATATCAATGCAATGATCTTGCACTTGAGGTTAGTGAGGCCCTGTCCGAAAGCTTTCACACTTGCTTCTTACCAAGATGTTCGCGGATCATGTGAGGAGTTGTCTTGAACATGATCTCTTTGTCGGCGTAGTAATCGAAATAGGTCGCCTTCCGCAGAAGATTCTGACCCCTTAATTAAGCTGTCTCCTGTTGAGAAGTAACCCCCGAGGACAACTCACCAGGCAGTGTAATTGATGGAACACCTCCAAGTTTGCAGCGTATTGGCCACCCTTCTCTTCCTGGTACTTGATCGTAGACTCTAAAGATTTCCCAACCTTGATAACTTCCGAAGCCGAGATGGGAAAAGGATCCTCTGTGGTCAAAGCGAAGGAAATATTCACATTGCCCAATCTAAGGAGGGGAATGGTGTACCTGGTGTAATCCTGTCCCACGCAGCATCGCGCTCAAGGCTGGGGGAACCACGAAATTCGCTGTCGTCGTTGAATAACTCACCATGAAACATTACGTCTTGGTAATTTCCCAGGGGTTTGAGTGCCGGAGCTAAACCTACTATTAAATCGTTCGATATCATCTCCGTCAAAGTATACGTACAATAGGTAGAAAGTTGGCGGGCGCAATATGCGTCAGTGCTGAAAAGCGACACGACAGTATAGGAATACCCCAAAAGAGCCATGCAGGCCAATAAGCAGAGGCCGCAAACTAAACTCCATTTGCAAGTCCCTCGAGCGTGTCTAGCACTGCACTGCTTTGACTTGTTCTTTTCCGCATATAGGAATGGCGTGTATTGGTCGTCGAAAAAAACCGTTGGTCCATGAGAGGCTGGTCTGATTTCAGGCTTGCCTTATGATAAGGACTCAATAAACATAGGTGATCGATTCAGCTCAAGGCACTTAATGGATGTACTCCGTGATACAAACCTTCGTTATATTCCTTTCTTCTCTATCATTAGCGGGATAGAAATTAGACTCAGCTTCTCTTGGCTTCCAAGGGTTTGAGTGTAGTTGACGGCGCCATTTCGTCGCATCGTGTCTCCTATCGGGGGAGCCTCTGTAATTTATCAGTGGCAATACCAGAGAGAAGCACCGGATCGAGAACAGAGAAGATAATCTAGACTCTGCTGAGAATCCAAAATTTGTAACGTGATTTCTGGCTAATAGGATAAATATCAGTTGCTCTATGATTCGATGCGAAGGCTACGTAACACGTGGGCCAACATCTAGTAGTCGCATGGTTTCCTTGGCAAATCCGGGGTAAATCTTGACCTTTGGTGCCCTTTCCGATTGGTCCATACTAAGCGAACAAGGCTGAAGCAGCCGCTTGTAACATGGACTTGCGAGCTGAGAAAAACTGCCTTTGAGTTTCCATTCCTCATGCGACTTCTACGCCAATTCGGTACGGAGTTACAACAGATCCAGGTTGGCATTGCCCACATGACCGACCACCACCAGGATGAGTATCGAGAAGGAGTTTCTGAAGGCGACGAAAAAAGACATAAAGTCAATGATATTTCCCTTCGATTTCGACCAGCACTCCTCATCCATTCCTACAGACAGCAGCAACATAATCATTCAATCTATTTTCCTATTCAACATCCCCCACGGGAATAACTATTCTTCGAATTCAAACGCCTCTATCAATATGAAATCCCAAATCATTCTCTCTGCCTTTATTGGCATTCTCTTCTCTCAGGCTTTTGCTGCGCCGTTGGCACCTGCCGAGTTGGCTCAAGACCAAGTCCTCACGGTCTTGAATTTTGCTCCAGTGGGCACACCTGTTGCTAATCGCGTCGCCTCTCCCCCAGCGGGCACACCTATCGCCAAAAGAGCCGCGGACGATCGTCTCATTCTCAATCTGCCATTTCAAGTCGTTGCAACACCAGTAGTCACACCTGCTGCCAAGAGAGCCGCCTGCGATACCCCCACTCTCTGTGACTCTGCAGATGTACCCATTGCTAAACGAGCAGCTCAAGACGACAATGACCTTCCGCTACGCAGCACCAATGGCAACATCCGTGGCTCCGGCTTTAATGACATTCATTTGGATGACTTTGATACCGGAGCTGCCGATCTTGTCACCAAGCGAGACGATGCTCTATTGCCATCTGTTTTTGCATTTGCATATGTACAGACAGCTGACGAAATTGGTGACGACTCTACTGCCAACAACATGGCCAGGCGAAACACTGGATCGGTTAGCAACCCAACCAACGATGACATGAGCGGTTCTGGGTTCTATTCCATTTACTGGAGCGATGTGACCGCCGAAGGCTCCAATGATGCCCCTCTTGCCAAACGAGCCACTGCCGGTTCCAATGATGCAACTGCAGATATCCGCGACTCTCACCCTGCGACTGACGCGAATTAAGCCTTGACGTTGCTTTATCGGCCACAAAGCCTGGAAAACGTTCAATTTATGGTCCTACACGTTCGTTCCAGCGCAGGATACGCCAGAGCTGTCGGTGAAGTAGGGCTCTTAACTTTTTGGGTAACCGTTTTGAGGTTGTGCGCTGTTGTTTAGGACGACGGATGAGGTTGAACTTGAAAACCAAACGCTCGTTTCCATACCTTGCTTCCCTGTTGACGATCCTCCTCAGAGATCTCCGTTGATCACTGCCTCAGGAACACGGATCTAACGGTATCTTGATTAGTGCTACAGGCCGATCTGTGTGGTAGGATTTTTGGAGAAATCTTCTGTTGCCACTACTATTTGTACATAAACAATTAGTCACAGCCTGAGATAGGCCACAGAGACAGATACCAACCCACGCAGTTGTTTAAGCGTCACTAGTTCAACATACATGTTGGCCCTATCTGGCACAACGAGTTCCCGTTAGCTTCGCCAGTACTAAGTGCGACACAGAAAAGAGACGTTTCTGTTTTGTTACGGATTAGGTCACGGATGAGGTCGCCAGGACAGGCACCCCGCGTTCCAAGGGACAGCATGAGGAAGGTTAGCCGATAGAGGAGCGAGGCTACATCACGTGACCCGTGCAAGGAATGCATTGATGCATTGATGTAAGGGGAGCAATGCAACAATGCAGCAATGCGACCAACGCAGCAATGCGACCAAGTCAGCATTATATATACACGCTTCTTACCTTAGATAGGACTATTTGTAGTCAACTTCGTTAGCAATCCTATCCCTACATTTAGGATAACCCGAACGAGAATAGTTCCCTTTGTTCTCAGGCCTGGTCATTCCGTCTGATACCCACTTATCAAGGAACCACCTTGGTCAGTACTGCTTCACGGTTCGGATCACAACACAAGGATGCGCTCGGCGGGGGTCTGGGGCAATCAAGCGGCCTGCGACTAACGAAGGTGCGTCCCCTCCCGGGGTACGGGTATAGTCAAGCATTTCCGCGAAAATTAAGGTGGCTGCATTCAACAATCAGATTGGGATCATCTTCTTTGATATCACAGCCCGACAAAGATATCAACATAATTTACTGGACATTAACGAGGGTACACCGACGACTTAGTCGTCAATTCTGTCCACCACTGATCGGCTGACCGCCCCCGTAAGATGCCAATGCACCTTTCTCTGATCCTGCTGATGTCGAATCTCGGGCCTTTCCTTCTTTGCGCAGCCTCCAGCGTTTCCCAAGGCTGTTCCTGTCGTTCGCTGGGATTTGGGTGGTGGCACTCTTTTAGTTTTGAAGCGGTAAGTGAGGTATATATATAGCATTAAAGGTTAATAAGTCGCTAATATATAGAGCTAGTCTAGCTAGATATCCTATTACTATTACGAATTAAGGAAAGAAAGAATAAGAACGAGATTAATCTTAGTCTAGGTGTGATAAAGCTATTAAAACTTTAGTGATCCTTCAGTAGAGGAGTTTTACTAAGGAAGAATACTACATCTCGATAGAGGACACAAGTTTCTAGTAGTACATTAACTATCCTTATACTGTATATAATTTCTGCTCACCTCCATCCGTAAACGTACATTCTATATACAGCGATTTCTATATTAAGCGTCCTGGCACTTTCCACCTCCATCTTTTGCGAAGACGGTGGTGTCGCAAAATCTCGAAATGGATATTCGTCTGAGGAAAACATGTTGCCCAGTTCCTAAAGCTGGCTTGGCTGCTTGCGCGCGTCAACACCGCCCGCATCGACCCGCTGAAGTTCATTCGGAACGGAGCAGCTGAGCTGGGCAGTGGACACCTGTGTTGGCCTAACACCTTGGAAAGGTTAGGAGTCAAGATACGAGTTGGCGAGCTGGGCGTGCTGACGTAACGGTGGCGTTCCACCGAATCAAGCCATCTGCAGTCGTTTGCCAACCACAGCGAGAAATATGCTACCTTAGGCGTGACATCATTCTGCCATTTTTAGCAGGCCGTGCGACCAACCTTAATCAGGGCTGATGCAAGTGTAGACCAAGTCTGGGGAAACGTCAACCAATTGTCGACCTTTTTCAAGGGATACGAGATGCCTTGGATCCACCATCCCACCATTGCGCCATTTAACCGTGGCCGTACTGGAGGTAGCTACTCAGTAAATCTCGGCTCCCTTCTCTACTTTATTAACCGGACCGGCCAATCTAGCGTCCAGCGTCTCCGCGGGATCGACTTCTTCCTCCCTTCCGATACATCCGAGAACATTGGTGAATGGAATGCAAATAGGTTTCCGGGCGCCAAAGAATTGTCTGTGGCTTGTCCCCGCATCGTCCTTTGGGCTTTGGCAACATGGTGTGATTGTTCTTGAAGACGAGCCCCAGGGTTGGATTTCATTAGAACCTATCATGCCCTCACCCACCAGAGGTGAGATAAATATAGTTACACTTCAGTCACCAATTTGACCAATCTAAGAGCCAAATCGACATAAGCGGAAAGGATAGGCGGATAACATGTGCACGAGATTTAGGTGACCAGGATCGAATCTGGTCCACGTTTCGAGAAACAACCAAATAGGAAGCTGGACGAAGCTGGAGAGTAGGAACAGGGGCAGTATACGAATATGATGCACCTGTACAGTGGCTTTGTCTTCCACACAACAAGCAATCCCGCTGATATTGTTGTGGATCACAGCGTAGCAATTGGCGGGCCAAAGAGCTTTGGGACAGCTCTCTCCCTTGCATTTAACCCCGTGCCCTGTTCTTTCTAACATATGCCAAATCTTTCTTGGATTCTGTCTCAGCAGTCACTCCGGCAGCTCAAGTCTCGTAGTTAAAATTTGAGAAGAAACTCCGCGGGTCCGCGAGCAAAACGCGAAATCAACCGCAAGGACCGAATCAATTCGTCGACTACCAAGTAAGAGACAGTACGATATTCAACGCATTGGGCTATATTTTCAAAATAACTCTTCGCCTATTACACGGTAGAGCTAAACTTTGAGTGGGTATTTACAATGGGGAACATTGGAGGTCCTAGTAAAGGGTGCTACCTGTGTCGACAACGGAAGATCAAGGTCGGTCATGTCGTGACGGAGACTGTTTCTCAAGCTGACCAGAGCTTAGTGCGATGAAGGAAAGCCTGGCTGCCGCAACTGTGCAAAGTTCAAAAGGATCTGTCCGGGATACCGTGTTCTTGATCAGAGTCTTATTCGAAGGCAAACGCGCCGTGCCGCACAGTACGCGTCATCAGGCAGTCTTCGACAACCAACGCGTTCACGCAGGAGTCGCTCATCAATACCAGGTGAACAAAATGGAGAAGGTCAGAGTGGCTCCATTCTCAATCAACACACTCTTCCGCGGAAACCAGGGACCGTCCCTCATCTCCCAGGCGACACGGTTGAACAAGCCGTCTGCTATACTCTCAGACAATTAGAGGCCACTTCGCAGATGTACCAAAGTCCTGCCTTCGGCTATTTCCAGCAAGTTCTCTATGAGTCTGGTCGAGATTCCTGCGTGTACGCCGCTATGAGGTCCGTTAGCGCAGTCAATCTTGCCAATCGCTCACCCATCGTGGATATGCGCTCCTTGGTCGATTTTGAACACGCAAAAGCACTTTGTGGAGTCGCTACATCCCTCGCAGATCCTAAGGAACGTATGAGAGACGCGACCTTGGTCGCAGTATGGCTGCTTGGCATTCGGGAGGTGAACTTGCCCCTTCGCCAGTTGTTGGTACCTACTTGCTGACATTTCACCAGCTACTTACAAGTATAACTGGCTCAAATCATGTTTTTTTGCAGCAGACACACATCAATGGCACTCTGTTGCTTTTACATCTACGCGGGGAAGAGCAGTTCTCCCACCCTAGAGGCCGGGACCTCTTCCACACTGTCTTGTCTGCAATGGTATGGGCATCTAGAAGGTTCCACCAAGTTGTAATGCTAATCGAGTCCAGCATTGGAGGCCATTACTTGCAAGTGAGGAGCCAACGCAGGAATACTTACTCCTCGAATCTCAAGTACATAAGGCAACCCCTGTGATTCCTTCCGCGTCCATCAAGCTTCGGGACTTCTTCCATGGGGTCTGTCAGCTTCGAAGCCGAATCAAGAAATTCCTCTCGTCTGACGAGGAGTTGTCCGTCGAGAGATTACGAAAGGCCAAATCCTACCTCAAAACCGTGGCAAGGCTCGAATGGAAGGTTACTGGATGGTGTGACATCCCAAGCTGGCAGCCTCACAAAATATACGAAAACAACCCGCCGCATTCCCCGCCTTGGACATCGTCAACATCTGGAACCATCTTCAGACTGTATTACTTCGAAACTTCGGCAGGGTTCTTCCACTGGAATCGATATTTCGTTGCGAGGATTTGTCTACATGCCTCAGTCATGGATGTTCTGGAGAGTATCTCCAACCATCTTCCCTCCGAGAACATACCTGAATGTGAAAAGCAAGCTTTGAACGGATATATCTCGTTGCACACCACTCTTGTCCATGAAACAATTCGCGATTTTCTCGGAACGTTTGATTATGCTTTTGGCGATGTGGACGAGTATGGCTGTGCCCGCCCCGTTCCGACGGCAGCAACCAACATAACGTCGAGCAAGTATCGCATTGTCAATGGCCATACGGCCCTACAGATTCAGCCTCCTTTATCCTATCTCACAACTCTGAAGCACCTTGGGTTGGGTCAGCGGGATGCGATGCTCCTGGCACAAGAACGCATCCGCGCCGAATTTAGCGTGGGTTGAGACAAGGGCGCTAGCACTGCAAGACGGAAGGGAGTCTCAACGGAATGGTGATTAACGGGTGCGGACAGGCAAGGGAACATAGCTTCTAATCCCTTTCCTTTGTTCAGTGTACCATTTCACCTATGAATCCTTCCTGGGTTTAGATTTATGCAATGCTACGGCAAGTGCGAGCAGGTGCCACTTGAGTCCTTGGCACGGTCTAGACATTAGCCACCCCTCATTGTAGCCTCTCTTCTCTACAGAATTAGCTGGAATTCAATCAATGACATTGCCTTACGCTACATGCAAGGCCTGGACTGCTAGGCTGGCAACAGCTGCAGAGACACGAAGAGGGACAGCCATGGTCGCATCGGATACGGCCAATATTCAATAAGTCTGTAAGTAGGATCTCTCAACAACGCTGACTTGCACAAGGCTGCACAGCAACACAAAGCATGGGCAAGGTGCGAGGTAGGAGGCTGGTAAGGCTGAGCTGCGGTTTCAGCGAGACAAGAAGCGAGGCCCATCATCCTTGGGCCTTCTTCATTATTGCTTTAACAGTATCACTCTGGCGTCATGGCCATCTGGTAGCTTTTGGCGACACGAACTCTCTATTTCAAGCCGGTATTATCAACAGGCCGGCCCACCCGGAGTGCACCTAGCATTTTCTATCGGGCACGCTCTACACAAACCCAAATGGATCTGCGTTTTGGTAAATTCGTGGTAAATGCTCCTGAAAGCAGGCTTGCAGCAGCATGGCAGCATCGGGTGCTTCTGTGGCAAAGTCAATAAAGGTAGGTTGGAAACTGACGGAACGTCCAGACATCGTAACAGAGTAGACCAGAACTCAGTAGCTTTTCGACGGACATTATACTACTTATCCCTACCAGAGGGTGAATAATGGGCCTGCGGTCCTACTAACCAAAGTCTCCATGACTAGTGCTATGCTGCTGAGTATGCGTGATTCAAAGAGCCAAGAGTAAAACTCACGCCGACATCATTGGCCGCTCACCTGTAGCGCTGACTGGATTGAAGTCAGCTTGGACCGTTGAGGCGTGTAAGAAGTGGTTGACATGACTTGAGGCGCCCCTGCTCACACACGGCGGACATATCACCATATACCTGTTCTGAACACACCGGACGCGGTAACTTAAGAGCAACATAGCCGTTCACGAGATTTTCAATTGAGCTGCAAAGCGCTACAGATACCGTTTTCACGTACCTCTCACTAGTTTCTGTTCTCGAGACTATATCCATAGTGCCAATCCTGACTGCGGAGATCTGCCCTAATTCGATAGTTCTCCTCGGCGACATCCACTGTCCTCATGTTGACATCGATAATCCTCATGCCGGGTTCATGATCCGTGAAACTGCCAGGTGCGGTGCCGACCAAAGGCAGAACGACCTGGCTGAGACCAGTGTACCCTTCTTCCATCGGACCACCCACGTTGCATAGGACGATGGCACAAGTGTTCTCGAAAGATCGTGTAGTCACAGCGGCCTGTATGAACTTCCGGTCCAGGTTGGGTCCTGCATAGTGTTTTGCTTCGCTACTCAATTCGTCCGTGGTCCAGAAGGTTGGCAGGATGATGAGTCGCGCGCCTTGCCGAATGAGACTGCGAAATGCTTCAGGGAACGCAAGGTCCCAGCAGATGAGTAGCCCTACAGGCCCTAGGGGTGTCTGAATCACTGAATGGTGGTCCTCAGGCTTGGTCTGAGGTTCAGTGCTATTCCGTTGGACCGAGCTTGGTCCAGAGGTCAGGACTGTTCGCTCGGGAATCCATAGATTCGCTTTCATGTAATTGCCTAGGATTTCCCCCGAGGAGGAAATGAAATAGGACACATTAAGCACTCGACAAGGCTTGCTACTTTGAGCACCTTTAGCATCGATGGCAGGAAGGAGGCTGGGACAGGTGGTCACGATGGTGCCTGGCACAATGTTGATGCTCAGTTCTTTAGCCAGTTCTTGATACTTGTAAATGTAATTATGAGCGATTTCGGCGAGGGCAACAAATTGGGGGCTGTCTGGCACCCAACTAGTTAGGTTATATTCTGGCAGCGCTGCAAGCTTTGCCCCCTGAGACGCGGCTTTCCTGATATAGTTCGATGCCTGGAAAAAGTTGTGCTCCAGATCAAGTGGTTTTGGATGGAGCTGAATGAGGGCGCATTTGAAGCTGCTGAGTGATGGCTGCTGTACATCCTCCATCGTAGAACCCTGCCTGATCCTGCAAAGACGTAGAGAATGGAACTCTGTGCGGGCCAAAGGATTGAATAGCGGATGTTCCCCAATACTGTACCATATGGATAATACCTGCGGTCACAGAATATTGCTCTAATTTGATAGACCATCGATCTGTAAAGAGCCATTTTGGAGGGTCTAATATGCTGCGGCGTTCTTCGTGCCCATGTCGATAAAATGCCCACCTAGGGGAAACACACTGGAGAGGCCATGGAGGCAGACTCAGAAACCTCGGTGGGGCCTGTAAGGGTTTGCATCCGATATGGGTCTTGTTAGGCATTCAGTAGTGGAAATTGTCATGAAATCGCCTCATATCAACAGAAGAGGAAGGAACTACCGATGCAATGATTTCAGCGATGGCTTTGTAAGCAAATATGCCGCCATGCAACCACGAATGACTTGGTTACAACATACGCCCCAGCAGATGTCCTTTTCGGCGTTGCCCAGAAACCCTTGAATCTAAGAGGAGTGAGATGTAACATACCCGAGCAATAGAGGGGTGTGTCCAGAACAAGTCTGGTGCCCAGGACCGCAGGTCCGGTTCAACATGAGCCCTTGAAAGACGGTCCCTGAATTTTCAAAGGTAGTACAACTTGAGCTCTGCGCTGGAGCAGATAGTCACTTGTCAATTCGGCTACTGTCTAGTAAAGCATTTAATCCCATGAGTCGATCGGGCCAATATTTCTTAGTCTATATTCCTATCTCACGCCCAATCGCAGGTCAGTCGGCGCGGTTGCAAGCCTTGCTCGTGGCCTTTACCCCTCGCAACATGTATAAGTTCTCCAGAGAGACAAACCACACTCAAGAGTTTATCGAACGTGTTCGGCCACAGCGTCGGGGAATGGTATCAGCTCTCGTGGTGATATATACCTCATATACACGTGAAGGCTCCCAATCGAATAAAAGAACTCCCAAAACACATCGTGCTTAGTTCTGTGCTTGCAATTCGACTCCCATGACCAATGCCTGTGTTGCCGGGATGGCGATACCGAGGTACCGATGTCTAGCATGAAATATCCACCATAACCAGACGAGGCTCGTTAGGCCACCCCAGATCAGGCTCGTGTAATTCATCGTCTGCGCGTCGGTCGGAAGAGCGTAGGGGAAACAGAATATGACGAAGCAAACCAGCATAAAAACACATGCCAAGGTGTTCAAAACCAGACCAAGGACATGTGGGAGCCGATAGTAGCCGTGCTTGACCCCTCGCCTGCCACGAAGCAGGTATGGCAGGAGGGCAGCGATATAAGAAGACATAGACATCAGCACATAGCACCCTACAAATGCATTAAAGGCGGTGACGCTGCCGAGATAGATGGATCCTAAAATCGTCACCAGTGCACAGCAGCTCAGGGTCGCATTGAGTGGAATCATCAATTTAGGATGAACACGAGCCAGGAAGCTGGCAAATGGTGTGGCGCCGTCGCGCGAGAGTGCCCATAAAGTACGGCCACAAGTGATCTGCAAATTGTCAGGAAAATTTTCAACAGAACAATCAGGTATATCGAGAGGTGCGGACAGTGACTCACAAATAGCGAGATATCACAGATAAGGGTTGGCAGTAGAAGACACGTCAAGAGGCCCAAAGTGCCTCCGTTGCTGTTCGTTGCTTGGCGATAGATTTGCGTAATGGGAAAAGTAGAGGAGTAGAGCGCTGCGTAATCGGTGATGCTGTACAGGACTGCAACCAGATACGTGATTCCTGAGAAGAATCCGATGCCATATTGCATCGCGATTGCGAGGGGCACGTATTTGGACGGGTTGGCAATCTCTTCGGCAAGATGACTGCAAGAATCAGGAGTACCCATTGCGTACGAGCCGTTCAACAAGCCTGCGAGGAAGACGAAGCCCGTAGGGTAGCCAATCTCGGCCTTCCAGTTCACCCAGACAGTCGCGCTACTTGCGTGTCCAGGCCTGTCACTAATGGATGGCATGATGGCGCAGACCAGAATGGTAGTGAGTGCCCCAGCAATCGTTACAAAGATGCCGATTTTGTTGAGCCTGGGCATGAAGCTGTTGAAGAGGCAGACTGTAGCACAACTTCCCCAAGTGATGATAAGATAGGTCACAAACACATGCCAACTCTTGATTTCGAAGGACGGCCGGGTCGCCCCATACATTTGAACGACGATATTTGCTGTATAGAAGTGTCAGCGTCACTGCTTTTCATTTCGAAACGTACAAATTCTTCTCGTACCGGCAATAGCACTGATCGAAGCAGCTGCAAATACCCAAGCCAGAGCGTTCCAACAACCTGCCAAAAAGCCGATGGAACGGCCATATATCTTCCCTGGGGTAATGGAGGCCCAGAGATACGGCCCAGCAGACGACGGCATCGCCGAGGCTAATTCCGCCAGGGAGGCTGCAATCATGCAATAGAAGAGAGATGCGACCATGAATTCGTAGATGACGCCCGGCGGCCCACCATTGTAAATGGCGACGAGGATTGAGCCACCCAAAGCAGGCCAGGTGTTGCAGACCAGCAGCCCATTTCCTGCCAGAGACCAAAAGCTGAAGTTCCTGGCCAGTTCTTGCACATGGCCCGTCTCTGGCAATTCATTGGGAAGTTCCATCAAACCTTGACCAGTTGTGTGACTCTCTGAATGTGTCTGAGAATGTTCGACATCCTTGTGATCCGTCACCAACATCGTTGCCTTGGCCAGCATTCGCCTTGTCTTGTCCTTGTTGCAAATGCAGTACAGGATCTATATATACGTTCACTGCAGGGAAGCTGGTAGGGCAACCAGGTTCCACAGTTACCAGTATAAATAAGTTATAAATTGGCTATGTCTTTGTTGACTTCGGTGCGGCTGGCATTGTGGAGGATGCCATTGTTCAACGGCGGGCGCGGCCGTATCCCGTCCTCAGTGTGACTGAATTATCGACAACAGCTGCGGGAGCCCACGGTTCGCGAGGCTAGTGACAGAGTTAGGGTAAAGGGTTTGACAGTCGCCGGCACGATGGCAGGGCTTCAAGTTGAAATAAAGCTAGTCCCAACGGGGAAGGAACACACTAGCGTTCTTTGCCCCACCAATGGTGGGCTTTGGTGTGATTCAGAGTGGTGAAAGCTGGGGTGGCCACATAAAGCCCCTACTTTCGTTCCCAACTCTGCCGATATTGACTCGTCACGAACGACCAAGAACAAACACGAAAGTCAGTCAGAACCACCGTAGAGGGGCTCAATCTCCACTCGACGGCGGGTTCCTGCTCGGTGAGGAATCAATAGCCTAAGCAAGGAGCATAAGCTGCCGCCCGTTACATATTTACAGATTGAAAGCTACATGCCCACATCTGATCGATTGAGCCGTGATACCGACACAAGGAAGCCGGAAGGACTACAAATGTAGGGCAGGACGAGAATCAGGGCCCCTTTCCAATATATGAGGGAGCCATCTCATACGTTTCCCACCAGTTTTCGAGCAATAAAATAGTCTAAAATGCGCGTCTACCTGCCATACAGCGTGGCCGCGTTGGGTCTTCGTTGCTCTGCTTTGGTCCTTCCTCTTTCCGATGATCGGCAAATCAGCATAGATATCTTGGAGAAGCATCACGAGGAGTACGACCTCACTCCGTCTGCAACCTATGCCTTCGCGGGTATCACCACCTTCGCACAACTTCCCCAGGCACAATGTTTACACGAGAGCGGGCCAGTAGATGACCTTCTGATCCTCGGATTTCCATTCGACACTGCCACGTCCTACAGGACGGGCACCCGTCTTGGACCTAATGCTATTCGACAAGGCTCTCGGGCCGCTTCCCTGGCGTAAGTAGACCTTCAGACCGTGGGCTCAGAGCTTGTGATGACAATGATCACAGAGGCCACTATAACTATCGCCAGTCGATTAACCCATACATCCAAAATATTTCTGTGGTCGATTGTGGAGATCTTCCCATATCGCCTTTCGATAATGGATTGGCTTTTGCACAGATGGAAGACTGGTATAAACGAATCCTGTCGCGTGAAGTCAAATCTGGTGAAACTGGGAAAAAATCGTCCAAGGTGCGTGTGGCCACACTGTGGTTCACGAAAGAATAGCTAACAGAAGACCCTTCCTGCAGACGGGGCGAACACATCCCCAGATCGTTGCATTAGGGGGAGATCATAGCATTTCGCTGCCGATCTTGCGGGCCTTGAACTCGGTCTACGGCAAGATCTCCGCCATCCACATTGATGCTCATATCGATACTTGGTCTCCCAAAGTCTTTGCTGGAGCTAAAGCGGGCAGCAAGCAAGCCGAGTTTGCCGATGGCACGCCGTATTACTGGGCTGGTATGGAAGGTCTCTTGACCAAGAAGAACGTCCACGCAGGAATCCGCAGCTCAATGGACTCCGAAAAAGACATGGAGCTCGATCTGGAAGTTGGCTTCACCACGATCCCAGCCGCGAATATTCTCAAGAAAGACGGTGTGTGGGGCGTTATTGATAAGATTCGCTCTGTTGTGCCGCACGATGAGCCCGTCTACTTTTCTCTCGATGTCGACAGCTTGGATGCCGCTTTCGTCCCTGGCACCGCTGGCCCTGCGTCTGGCGGGTACACCCCGAGAGAAGTCATCCAGATTATTGTTGATGGGCTAGAAGGCTTGAATATCGTTGGTGCTGATATTGTAGAAGTCCTTCCCGCTCTCGATCAATCCGAAATTACGGGCATCGCAGCTGCAGAATTCACCATTGAGGTATGTCCACCCGGTTCAGATACCGGATCAACATCACTAACCCCAATCTTAGGTTATCACGAGGCTGGTCAAGAACAGGCTCGGTCTGTAATTGTCGTATCTCGTTGTGATGAGACCTGGGAGCGCCACGGGCGAGTACATGCTGTGAGCGGTTTGCCGGCTCCTAGTCATGTTGCACTTGATGATGGTACTACGCATTCGTTGAGAAGGACTAGTTCAGAGTAGTTCTCTCTAAGAAGAGAGAACAATTATGGCAGTACATAGACGAAAGGGCGTGTGCCGTTGCCCGAAGCATGGACTAAGGGATTCTCAACCATAGTTGAATACCTTGGTTTCATGGTCCAGCTGAACCCCGCAATTTTGTTTGAAACTACTGCCCTGCATTGACCTTGGGATAATGACATAGAAGATCCAGTATTTCAAAGAAGTAAGTAATAGTTGTGTAAAGCGACCTTGCAACAAATAGGTCAAAACTTCGCAGACCCAACGCAGTCTACTGCAGGCATGGGTAGTTGACATTTTACCTGTATGCTTACGAACTTTACACGGTCTTGTCACGAGTATCTAGGAATGGCATAATATAGATCGAGCACAGAGGCCGTGTGGATTGAATCGTAAGTAAAAACGCGTGGTCCACAAGCCATCACGTTAACCCATATTCAATGAATCTGAATGTCTATATTGTATATAGCGGCCACTGACCGGACGATCCACGGGCCATTGTCGATAGCTAGCTATGTAAAATGCACCTTTGAGACGTGGCTTGCCAATCGATTCCACCGAATACTCAGTATACAACAAGATTGAAAGACAAGAAGTGCTCCACTGCCAATGATGATGCCTGCCCACAGACCGTGGACGCCATGCCCTTTTCGAAAGCACAAAAACCATGCCGAGGGTAGCCCAACTCCATAATAGCCCAAGAAGTTGCAAAGTCCGGAAAGATGGGTTTTCCCAGCACCTCGCAATACACCTCCAGCCCCACCGTTTGACAAGTCGAGAACCTGAAATCCAGCCATCAATGGGAGCACCTGCGCAGTTTTGAGGACCACCATCACATCATGCGTGAAGATGCGGCCATACACATCACGTGCAAGCATGATGCCGACAAACTCGAGGGCACCGAGTATAACAGCGAGCATGAATGGTGTCATCGCACTTTTGCGAGCGTGGTGGCCTCTGTTTGCACCGAGGAGAACGCCGATGCGGTGGCTGGTGGCTACACTGACTCCGAGAGAGATGGTAGTAAACAGTAAATCGGATGACATCAGGATCTAGGATCGTTATTGGCACATTATTTCGACTGGGCGTGTTGGAAAATGTCTTACGCTATGAGCGCCTATCGACGATGGGCTCAGTCGTGCCGCCATTATTGCAAGAAGTTCAAAACTGGTGAGAAAGTCTGTCAGTAGTGGCATCAGACACGATAATAAGTCCATGTTGAGGCTTACCTCCACCACTCAGTGGCAATGGTGGCGATACCAGTCACGGCGTAGAACATCATTTGCGGTAATCCATCAAGCATCCCAGTAATCGAAGAGCACCAAGTCCTTCTAATTACAGGTTTATAGGTGATCGAGCCGAGCAACAAGAGCATGGTGACGATTTGGTAGATCGCAAAGGCACAAGGTACACTCAGGAGGCCTAAGCTTGTCCATCTAACCAAAACAACGTCCAAGATCACTGCTACCACGCTTGCCAGAGCGGTAGCAGCGCCGACGCTGTTGCTCTCCCCCTGCACCTGCAGAAACTTTCTCAGACATTCCGCAATCACCTGCAGTGCCCCAGCTGGTAGCATGAAGATGATGAACCTGCCGGTGGCGTGAGCGAAAACTGGTTCTTGGCCCAGCGCTGCGAACATGGACCCAGAGAACACCCAAATGGGTGCAATTATGAGCATAAAGAGCCCAAGTAAGACTGTAAGGCATTGCTGCAGCAAACGACCCAGAATCCGAGGATTGTCAATGGCCTGTTGCGAGGAGGAGGCGTGTGCACACAATGTATCGAGTGCCGTGGCACCTCCAATGGCCACCATACTTCCTGTGCAAGAATAGAACATGAAGCCGTATGAGGTAACTTCGAGTTCAAAAGGTCCAATAGTCCCTGCTGTGAGGACGCAGATCATCTGGACTGCATTTTGCAGTGCGAAGGAGAAACAGATAGGGATCGTCTGTCTCGTCAGCCCGATGAAATCACGCCAGAGACTGAATGGTTCGTCAATGACTTCGTTGGGAAGCAACTGCTGGGGCAGAAGAGGCGAGTTTTCATTGACCATATCGCTAGCCATGATAAATAGTCAACTAGATGGGTGGTAGCGCAATTGAAGTAAGTATCGAGATATGCGAACAGCGTCCGGACCTCCCACTGTCTCCCTTTATCATCGCTGGATATTCCTAAATACCTTCCGGTCTGCATCTCAGTTGCTCCTGCTCGAGCGTTTGGAAACATTGGATGACTTAGACGGCGTGCGCTCATAGCCTAACGAATCACCACCTTAGAATCCTTGGGGCGCAGGTTCTACGAGTCCTTCACTCGGCGGACAGTCCAGTCGAAATGTCCATAGTCTGAGCCGAAACCTGCTAACCCGGAAGGGAAGGCAGATCCTAGCGCTTCTGCATGCGATAAGTTTATGTGTCTGTCAAATCGAAGTCCTCATCATAATATCGCATCGAGGTTATTAACCTGTGTCATATCACCGCAGCGATTGATAGTCAGGTTCCATTCCATCCGAACCATTGCTAGCAGCCGGGTCGTATCCTCTTAGAGCTGTCCAGGTAGGCTATTCGAATAACCTCGGCCCCGGTCTAATACTGGCGCGACCATGTCGAACATGACGCGGCCACCTGCGGACAAGCCACGACCCTCACAAAGGTCCCGCTCTGGCTGCGACGAGTGCCGCCGCCGCCATTGGAAATGCAATGAGGCGAAACCGACCTGTGCCTTTTGCCAGACTAGTAACCGGACCTGCGTCTACTCTCGTCAGCTTTCTTGGGGTGGGCGGGCCTTCAACAAGTCACGTTTCAGAAAGTGCTTGAAATCAAGAACAGTCGCAGTGGCCATAGTCGCCTCGAATGGTGAGTGCTGCTCTGGATCCGCACACCAACTTGCTGGCTTACCTCTCCTCAAGTTTCCTCATCGAGCAAAGATTTTGTCTATGCTGCCTCTGGCCCCAGCACGGGGTGTCTTTCAGACTCTGAAGTCACTTCGTCGCTTGTTCCGCTTGTCGCAACGAATGAGAGTCCTCCAAGCGTTAATGAGCCAACTTATACTGAGAATGCCATGACCATGTCCATAGCGGCAGATGCCGAGCATGAGGGCGGGGATGAACTCTACTCCCCTCAACCATTGACTGTCCCCAAAGCATTCTCGCTAATCCCTACGGTACCCGAGGCATACAGACCACTGCTTGACCATTTCGTCAAGGTAACGACGACCTCAATTTCCTGCCATAGGGGTGTCCAGAACGAGCTCTGCTCCACTATCGTGCCCATGGCTTTCGAGGTCCCCTACCTGTTGACCGCGGTTCTCACATTGGCAGCGGCACATCGACATTCAAGCAGTCCCATCAAAGAAGATGGTCAATTAGAACTGCTCAAGGGGAACTGCTTGAAACAACTGAGATCCGCATTGAGGCATTTCAAATTCAAGGATCATGATCAGATACTCGCCACTATACTCGTCTTATGCATGGCCGAGATCGTCATGCCAAGCTCGAGCAATTCTTCCTGGAGGTCACATCTTCACGGCGCAGCAGCACTGTCCAGTCAAAACCGAAGCTGCGTGGGGTCCAGTCATTCATCAAGCTCGGATTTACTGAGAAGGAAGTACCAAGCTTTACAATCTATTGCCATGGCCTGCGGCTCCAGACGGTATGAAGGAGGTATCTTTACCATTGCTTCTCGTGACGACACCGCAATTGATGATCTAGCTGGTTACTCTACCGGCCTCCTCCCGATATTTGGAGATATTAACGACCTCGACTCGCTCCGGATATTGTCGAGATCCGATTTCCATTGCGACCAAGAACCTGGCCCGCCACATTTTGACTGCAACTCACCGCTTGATCATCAATCACATCTGCTCTTCGACCGTATCGTAGCCCTTATGGCGGAAAGAGACATCTCGAGGAGCTCGCAGAGCTCTAGCTGGCTTCCAGAGGCCGTGCATCATGACCTCTATCGCCTTGACGAGGCCTACCACCACATGGCCATCCTACAGGTGTTCCGACGTGGATCCCTTTCCGTGCCCTTGCAGCTGATCGACAATAGCCGACAAGCGATCTTAACGTGCCTTTCGTCGATGGACTATCAGTCCGGCCCATGTCCTGGTGTCGCTGCTCTGCCTCCATTATTCGTAGCCGGAAGTCTGTGTACCAGTCTGGGAGATCGGGAAAGAGTCCGATCCCTATTGCGGTCCATGTGGATCAGGTACGGCATGGGTAACGTGAGACAGTGCCGGACTATGCTCGAACTATGGTGGAAACGGCAAGACACGGCCGCGGGCCTGGACGAAGCGCTGCCTGTCATGGTTGGGGATGGTGAAAGCAAGGAACACCGACTGGATGACCTATCTGCCTTTACATGGTCAGACGGTGAGCATGATATCTTGCCTTATTGATCTGCGACTACGACGGCGTGGAAAATGCAATCGAGATCCAGGAGCACATGGGAATGTAATTACTGCTGCTACTGGACAGGTGAGGCTCTATTCTGGTGGGAGATACAGGTCCATATCAGTACTCGTATGGAGACCCTCATGCTCGGTACAGACTACCACCACCACCACCACTACTACTACTACTACCACTCTGGAAATAATTAGCAGAATTCGTCAACTCAAACCACCATCTTGCAGATCCTGATGGACTTTCCACAGCGAAGGTACTGGAGGTGCGGAAGCGGGTACTTGGCGAAGAGCATCCTGACACGCTTGCCTCCATACGAGCCATTGCTGCCGACTACTGGGAACAAGGAAAGAGGACCGATGCGATGGCGATGGACAAGAAGGTGCTAGAGGTGCGGAAGCGCGTACTTGGTGAAGAGCATCCTGACACGCTCCGGCTCGATGAAGCTACAGAGCTTAATGAGAGAGCTTTGGAAGCGTGTAGGCGCGTTCTTGGCGCTGAGCATGAGGACACGCGAAATTCAATACGGAATCTAGCCGTATGCTACTGGAGGCAAGGGAAGAAGGAAGAAGCTTTAGAGATGCAGGAGAAGGTGCTGGAAGCACGCAAGCGCATCCTCGGTGAGGAGCATCCAGACACTCTTGGATCAATGCGAGATCTCGCTATCGACTACCGCGGGCGGGGAAGTAACGAAGAGGCAGATGACTTGTTCAAGAAAGTGCTGGAAGTGCAGAAGCGTGTGCTTGGCGATCAGCATCCGGATACTCTTTTGTCGATGCAACATCTTAAGTGACAGAAAGGGTACTGATAAGTACGTCCATACGCCAATCCAATATTGGACTGTCGGCTAACCTGTCGTATCGCGTGTGGAAGGAGTCGCCGTTGTAAGAGCCACCAGTTCTTCTCACTTGTACGCCACAGCCTCATTGAAGTTCAGTTCGTCCTCGGTTAGCTTCTGTATCCCTTCGTCGCCCACGGACTTTGCGTGTGGGAGGAGTTCGAACCACACATCCTGTCGATCAAAATATGCCCAGAATTCGAGTAATTTGGCCGATGCAGCATTCCGTTGTTCGATTCGATCAAAGGCGATCTGAAATGTCGTGTACAGTGACCGATCCTCATAGGAACTTAATTGTGGGCTCGTCATCTGAAGCTTCAACCACGACGCTTTGTAGAACCGAAGATAATCTGAGAAGTAACTGCCTAACAATCTTGGCACATATGGTGCTAGTGGTTGCCACCAAGGTCGACACCCTAAAAATCATAGGCGAGGTTGTGCTTGGTGATTCTACACGAAATCAGTATAAATCACATAGCCGTGGCCCGATTCGAATCCTGAGTCTCATTCACTAGCCACGTCACTGACTAGTCTAATCTATCTATCCGAATTAAGTTCTGACCAAGGCTTCTGATTTTGTAAAGTAAATGCTATGTAGCTGTGTCTGTCTTTGCCATGATGAAGCTTCTTCCCATGCTTTGGGATTTATTGACCAGACGTTTCACAATCTTCGTCGAGTAGCGTTCATATCAGCCCTTCGTCAAGGGACATTTCGAAGTAATTCTCAACCTTTCCGATAAAGTAATCACAGATGTTCACTATTCGTTTAATTGCCCGATCCCTGCGACTTGCCGTCCGTTTGTGGGTGGAAAAAGCAGGTAATGAGGCGTTAAGGGTTGCTATCTATCTCAGGCTTAATGGTGATGAACGTAGGGTCGAGATAGTGGAAGATTCTGGACAGCGGGCATACTGCAGTAGATAGAAAGTCACGTTTCCAATATCAGTGAACTCATTCGGTATCATATCTACTTATCTACAGGTATCACTCCCTTCCTCAGGCAAGAGATAGAATTCTCTGCTCGTACTATCTTGCTTGACAGGATCTAAAGCTACGGGGTCCGTACCGTAAAGAGCTCCGTTCTCATTAATCCGTACAAGAAACTCCTCTCGCGAGAGGTCCGATAGTTCTTGATTCTTATCAGTGTGGATGTTGAGAAAGAGTTTGAGCAGTCTAGGCAGCACTGTCCTGAGGTAAGCAAATGGATAAAAGGGTAAATAGCTACCTGCGACTTGAAAGATCTTCTTAATTTCCTGGTCTTTGCGTATTCGCAAGGGACTGTTTGACGATCCCGCTGGCAACCCTCAAGGGGAACTTGCCATCGCAGCGGGTTTTGCGCCTTCGGCATGTCTCACATGCCTTGACAATGTGAGCCCTCTTCTTGGCTGGGGAAGAAACATTCATACTTCTTAGTTAATCGAAATTATTTCTTACGCGCGGATATAGATTGGCTAACGTGTGGGAAACTAACTACTGCAATAATGTATGTTCAAAAAATCAGGGGGTTCGCGAGAGACGATGTATTTTGCGCTGATCACAGACTATTAAGATTGTACCTAGTTTGAAGTTGTATGCATAGAAAAGCGAATATTCGTGCGTTCGCTCCATAGGTCAAACAGACTTATAACGCCTTAAGAATCAGAGTCTGATCATCATTTCACATGAAAATTAAGATTATTTTTCGGATTAAGCTAGGAAGCCTCCTGAGAGGTGGGCACGAATGGGTAATGTCGCCCCAGCATAATAACGGGCGAGACGGCGAGACGGCGTTTCGGATCGGACTGGAAGGAAGTTGCGTCATAGGCTGAGGGCCTCTCAAAATAACGTGACATTCCATCCCGCAAGCCTAACTAGATCTGGAATCCGGAAGCAGACAATCTTCCGTTCCGTCCCCCGCGCACGTGGCCCACAAATGCAACAGAGAATTGGGGCCGAAATGCAATCTGAATGTTGAACCTGGAGAAAGAACTATTGAGGACCTGTGACATATCACTAAAGGAAGCTGGACATCCAGCCTCCACTCTACTATACGACATGATATCACGAAATGGAAAGTAGTTCAGGATTGAAAAATGATGGTGCACTTTTGTTTGGAGATTATCTTTATGTGTCGAAGCAGTCGCTTCTTTGATTCCAGCATCCGATACCATTTCCATCCAGTGGATTTGATCTCCTCGACTCCAGAGTCGAAGATATAGGAGATGACCCTATAGGCCCCAGACCACCATAGCCACCAATTCGGTCTTTCTCAATCTGTTGCAACCCTTAAAAGTCACGGACGATGAAGGACCCTACCCACGCCACAGGCGCAAAGTAGGCAGAACAGCTCGAGTCATCCCAAATAATGACTTGATGTGCTGTGGCCGGGCAGCACCGATCACATACCTGATGTGATGAGATGTCACCCTGCCGTTGTTCAAATTTGCCTGTCACCAACCAGTGTATGACAAGGGCAGACATAAACAGGTGGTTGGTGCAGAGATGACGAGGACTCGCCTCACTCAAACCGCACGAAACCCACCACGGCGACGCAAAGAAATCCCGGCGTGTATCCCAAACCCTGCAAACCTGCCGCGAGGCTAATCCTTCTTGCAAAAGATGCGGGACTGTATCCAACCCAGGGATATTGTATATCACTACCCAGCCGACCAGCCGCTGTTGTTGTATGCCTGAAACATCAATGAAAAACAAATGAAATGCTTCAAAATCAAATCGCTTCGCTGAAAATCAACCTGTGTTCCGTATTATCCTTAATCCCCAAAACCCATGTCAATGCAGAGTGGTATCCTTGTGTCGCTAAATTTTTCAATCAAATAACTCCATGTTCAATGCTGAGGATATAGACACCGCGCAGACTGCTGTAGTCTTCATAATTTCCGGTTCGGCCATGTCAAAAATATTATATGTGGCGGCTCGAGAGGGTGTGGCTGGCAAGTCGATGAGTCGAGCGCTGGGACGTTACATAGCTGTGGCATAAGGCATCGTATATTCTTGGTATCGGTCCCAACCAAACGTGCTGAGGCTTGCAGATGTACTGCATGGCTGTTGAGTAAGCATGCTCGGCAGAGGAAGAGAAGGATACGAAGAGGTCGTCACAGGTGCGCTGTAGGCTGAGGCGCTGTAGGCCGGTGAACTATACGCCGGTGAGCTGTATGCTGGTGCGCTGTAAGCCGGGGCGCTGTAATATTGAGGGGCACTGTAGGCCGCTGAGGAGAATGGCTGGCTGAAGGAGGGAGTGGGCGAGGGTAGTTGAACCTCGTTCATGCCCACACTTGTCCAGATGTTCTGCTGTGAGTCACAGGACGAGACAGGGCTTGGACTGGAAGGGATGATTTTCCAAGCTTCAACAGGTGCGGGCTGAATGGCTTGTAGATGTTGCGATGGCCACCACTGCTCCGTTCCAGTCGAGCTGGGTAGGAGAGGAGTGGGGCGAATGACATCGACAACTCTGGGAGGTGGAGGAAGGAGGGGGACGTAGAGACCCATGATAGCCTGGCGAACTTCATCACTTCGACCAGATAGGAGTTCTCCTGCGCCATCCTCCTCCATACCTTCCAGTGCTAGAGCACTCGTCCGGTAGACAAATTTGTTGGCAGCCTGCACAAACTCCTCCTGTAACTTCTTCAGCTGTTGTTCCTTCTCAGACCAGGACCAGGTCTTGGCGGCAGTATCGACGGAAAAGACTTCTTTGTGGTATTCGACCAGCGAATCAATAGTGTCTGTTGTCAGTTTGAAGGCGACCTCGTTCTGGGAGACCATGTCGATATGAACGACATAGGCTTCGATATGGATGAGTTGATAGTTGAACAAAGCCTCGACCAAGGGGTTGGAATCCTTCCTTAACTCGGTCTCGGGGGCCTTGGGCAACATCAACGAACATAAAGACCAGATAGCATTTGAAGAAGAAAGGGTCTCCGTCAGACATCGTGTATGTTGGGGTACACTATTGAGTGGTCGCTTGATTTTGTTGATCCTCTTGAGGGTGGCGGTTAGCCATGGCTCGACTTTGCTGTTCAGAACAACGTTGCAAGTCGACCGCGGCGCAAAGGCCGCAGCAGATGCGGGTAGTAATATCGTCGGCATTATGAGTTATTGAATTTGCGAATTGAACTTCTATCGAAAGTGTCTCTGATTGACGGCGAAGGGCGTACTTGGGTGGGGGACCAGGCAGAACACAAGGATAGGCAGAAGCAAAGAGTATATAAAAGAGAGGCCTCAGTGATATGGCGGTCCCAACGAGGGAGATGGTTTGCGCGCCCGTGTAGAGAGGGAAGGAATCGGATATGAGGTGTTGGGATAGAGGGAGAGGGAAGATGAGGGTTGTAAGGCGGGGATGACCAAAAGGGCAAGAGACAGAAGGAGGAGAGAGCCGTACCTTATATCAGATGGAAGGGAGAAGTAGTCATGAGGACGAGTGATAGGCTCATGTGCATTGAGCTAAAGTTGGGACCTGGACGGCCCAGGCGCAGCAGAAGCCATATCGTTGGATAGGATGTGGGAGGGTGGATTACCTGAATGGGATGGGCGAGTGGATTCCTGGGTCTGGGATTCTGGGTATGGGTATGGGTATGGGTATTGAGATGGATGCCAGTGGGAAGAGACGGAATCAAGAAAGTGGGAATAGGAATAGAGAGGAGGGGGGGATCGATGTGGATGTGGATGTGGATGTGGACGTGGACGACGATGCTGTGCGAGTTACGAGCAGTAGACGAAGTTAGTGCGAGAGGACAGAGTCAGAAGTGGAAGAGGCACAAGCGGCGAAATGCGAGAAAGAGAGGGAAAAGAGGCGGAGGCGAAAAGGGCAGAAGGCGATGCCGAGGGAAAGGAAACCACGGCTCAAGACCCCAGGGCCCAGGGGACCAGGGGGGGGGTCACTAAGCTACCCGTACACTAACTACCCCTACACTCCTCGTAACCACCACCAAATGCACGGGCGGCCGTCATCATCCTCAGGTAAACGCCTCACCTGTATTTTCCCTTCCTTTGGCGGGTGGCTCCAGGCGACTCCAGGCGACTCCACCCCAAACCCAAGCCAAGTCCACCCAACTCAACTTTCAAGGCCTGCCCACGCACAAAAACCAGCAGCCCAGCATCTCATCAGCACAACCTTGAATGCGACAAAACCTGCGACCTGCAGTGCCACTACTGCACGTCCTACAAAGTCTGCCTATCGCACGAATCTTTGTTCAAGTCAAAAGTCCACTTCCTTCGGGCTCCCCAGCCTCTCACTGGTGGCATCTCCTGTCGTGTCTTGTCCCTCGCATCTCCGTTCCAGCTCAGCCTATTTTTCTCCTTCTTGGGTGACCTACGACATCTTGACCTGGCTGACCTGCTGGATGAGTACTCGCTACCGCAGCTGGACCAGGTCCTGAGCGCCATGAAAACAATCGTCCGCCCTCAGGCTACCGGCTGCTTGCTTTAGCTGCATATGCACGATCAGCAAGTCTCCATATCCCTTGCTTCCCGTATCTTCCTCGTTGACGGTCTCCTCGATATCCTCTGCTGACTGGTGGCCTCTTGACAAAAGTTCATCATTCTTGAAATCACGTCGACACGATTAAGCCTGAGTGCAATCTATCCAAATATCAACAATAATCAAAATCTCGTCATCACCGAAATTGTTTCCCTGGGCCCAATATCCACCGCCGCTTCGTCTCGCCCCCCTAGCCTCGCTCCTCTTGGTGGCGTCCCTGATCAACGTATCCGTAGAGTGTAAAACATGCGTGGCCTGTCCATGTCTTGCCCGTTGGCACGGCTGGCCCCGCGGGAAATCGGAGCCTGGACTGGTTTTCATTCCAGAAAAGAATGAAATTGTCCGATTAGGATAATTACATCTCGCACAATCCCCGTCCCTGGGCCTTTAAGCTCGCCGTAAATGCATGGGACAGTGGCCGGGGTGCTCCAGATCATCACCAAGGCGTACTCAATCTTAGATATCACTCGAATCAACGCACACGGCAGAGAGGATCATGTGGGATCTATGAGGCTTTAGATTCACTGAAACCAGGACATCACGTACGTGACTCTGCCATTGTTAGAGGCCGGCCTGGGAATCCTCTCGATTGATATTCCTGTTGGCACGATCACCCCGACATGCGCAAACCTTTGAATCCTCTCGCCTGCGGCCTGCGCATCAAGTCGGTCGGGCGTCTCAAAGAGCTCCAAGGGAGACCTGTCTTAGTCTTGCGATTTGCAGTTCCAAGTGAACGGTACGACTCCCTCGTTTCAGAGTTTCGCGAGCAGAGAAAAAGGTTCTCGTTCCAGGGTCTCGGTCACCCCAAAATGCAAAAGATGCACGGGAAAGGTACAGGGCGAAAAAAGTTATTTTACCTTGAAATGGCCTGTTTGATGGCTGGTAGATGGCAAACGACGCATGGCCAGTCGTTGGCCTCTGTTTCCAGCTGTTGACATTCCGCCCGAGTTAGTCGGTGGGATCCAGCTGATGTGATGTTGTTCGGAAGGCACTTCTGCAAATAGATTGGATGGAGATGGTGGGCGCTAGCATGCCACACTTTCGCCAGATCCCTGCTTTGTGAGACCATTGGCCACAGCCGATTGTCCGTGGTACGGGCTGCCCAGCATCATGTGATGTGGGCTGGCGTGGACCTCGTTTTGCCCCAAAGAATAGCTGGAGGAGCCGGCTACAAAGTGTCGCAGTAGCCGCCGATTGATTCCTGTATTTCTTGACTTGAGTCTGGTGCATGTCTCAGGCACCAGACACCATGTCCAAAACCAGAGAGAAGCATGATGATGGCAGGTGACGCAGAGTGACGGACCCCAAGAAAACGATCGACTATCATGAGCCCAAACGGGTCCGGAGAGAGCGATGAAGCCTGCAGGCAAAGGTCATGCAAAAGGTCGATTCCGTGGCTGTGCTGCAGTAGACGATTGCTGCTTGGAGGAGTGGCTGAATCTTTGCCAGGCGAGGCTTGTCAAGCTGGGAGAGGCATTTGAGCCAGTCCATAACAGGTTAGTCGCGCGGAGCCTGAATCAGCCACCCCTAGCCACCTTAGCCACCCTAGCCACCCTAGCCACTGCTGGCATGACGTTCGCTTCTCCGGTCATAACCGACGCTACGAAGATCACGTGGTCCACCTTCAATGACGCTGACTTTTGGGGAGCGTGTGATCGACACGTTTCTCCAACATGCATGTGCTGATCCTGGCCCTTCTCATCCCTGCCCAGGTACGAGGCACTTGGCTGATTGTTTGTGGTACTTCTGTCCTCGGTATATTACACGATTCGCTGAGTCTACGAGTAGGTAGGTACAAATGCTTTGGGCATTGCACCAGGGGTCAACTCTGCTCACATGACAATGATCATCACTTTCTCCCCACACGCCTCTTCTCCACGAGTATCCCGAACGATATCGTCCTCGGAAGTTCTCCAAAGCACCGTCGGCACCTTAGCAAGGGACCTAGGTATATGGTCAATATCGACACGTGCATCTGAAGTGTGCGTTATCGATAGGAAGCCGACAGCGTATCGATAACAATATTGGGGGCCATTTTAACAATAGAATGATGCCAGTGGATGTCCCAGTAAGGTCTGGAGTACCGCCTACAGACTTGATCATAATCTTCTCTACTTACATACCTAGGTATGTACGACTTCAACAGTAAAAGTACTCCGTACCGTTCCCTCTTCTGTACATGCTGCAGAAACTCCTCCAAGAATCCAAGATCTACAGTAGTACAGCATTACTGCGGTGACCGTCGTACTACAGTGCCATTTCGTCTATTGAAACATTTTTGTGTAAGGACACTGGCCGTTGAGCATTCTCTGCCTCTTCTTCGACATGCAGTGGAATGGGTTTTGGACCCGACTTGTACCTGAGCGTTCATGCAATCTGGGGCAAAACAGCGAAAGACGAGGCAAGACCTTTTCCAAGCGTTCGCATCCCCCCCCCCCCCAAACCAGAAAAATTGCAGCTTCACAATCGTTGTGCTTTGATTGATGTCCACACGTACTGGATACGATTCTTTTGAGCAGAAAAACATGCGGCAGTTCTCTCGAATGGTGAGAAATGCTTTTGATTTCCACTGTGGCCACCTCTACAGCCACTACCACTACCCAATTCCTCCGGCGATGCATGCAGATTCGGAGAGGAGATAGGCGATTAGCATTGCAGGAGGCTTAAAATCATGGGAGCCACCGTAAATCCAGCACCAGCCCTACGGGAACGTGTTTCCATTGTTCCAGAGCGTCGCAAAATCGGTGAAAAGGAGTCGTGAAATCCCGGCGCCCAGAAAAGAATTTATTTTTGGATAAAGCTTGTCTTAGTATTGAGCACTATAATTGGCTGTCATGCTATTTAAGCTTCATTTTCCTCACGTCCGGGATCCGTCGATGCGGTTTGCTCTTAGGGCAGCCAGATAAGCTAAGACTGGGCGTCGGTGTTTTTGGAAACCGGCCCCCGATCTCAACCTGCCTGATTGTTTTCTCAACGTCGCCATAAGAAAAATATCAGCAGCACAGTCAACGCTCAGATACCCATTCTCTTCTGATAGAAAACTTCGATTTATTTCACCTCCGTGCCAGAAACACGTTCACAAAATTAATAGCAACCTATTCGTTGCCTCAGCGTTCTTTTTAGCGTCTCACTACTCCAATCTACAGGAGCTTTGTTCAGGGGTCAGAGCAAGCTTACCATCAGCTTTACAGCTCAACATAACATCAACACTACTACTTTTAGCGAAAGTCGAACACTCTTAGAACTTCATATCACCCCGTTCACGACATGTCTGCATATCTCCGTCCCACGGTCAGAGTGGCAGGTGCCACAGCACTAGGAGCTGGCCTCGCCTACACTAGCTATCGCTATTGGAACACCACTCACTTTTTCTTCAACACCGTTCATGCAGAATCACCCCCATCTGATTCGGCGGCCTTGAAGAAGATGGAGTGGAAAGGATTCACAGAACTCAAGCTACTTCAATCGGAGATGGTCAACCACAATGTCAAGAGGTTGACCTTTGCTCTGCCCGAGGAGCAGTCAGTCACGGGCATCTCACCAATCAGTAAGTTTGATGTTGTTCTAAGAATACCGCCAACCCAGCAATCTAACATAGCACTAGCTTCTCTTTTGACAAGGCACACCCCTGAAGGTGCTTTTATTCCTGTCTTCCGACCATACACGCCCGTGAGTGATAATGGTGAGTAAAAATCCTTTCCATCCACAAGTTTTCGACCCGACTGATATTCGTTAGACTTGCCGGGGACCGTGACTTTCATGGTGAAGAAGTACCCTGGTGGCAAGGGTTCGGGTAAGATGCACTCCTTGAAGCCTGGAGACTCAATGAAGTTCAAGCCTCTGCATGAGTTCGACTACAAGCCAAACCAATTCTCCCAGATGACATTTATCGCTGGGGGCTCAGGCATCACACCTATCTACCAACTTACAAGGTCAATTCTCAACAACCCAGAGGACAAAACCAAGATTGCATTGCTTTACGCCAACAACACCGAAGAGGATATCCTCCTTCGGAAAGAGTTCGATGAGCTCTCACAACAGTTCCCAGATCGCTTCCAAAGACTCTATACTGTAACCAAACGCGGCCCCAGCTCTGATGGCATGGTCGAAGAAGGTTACGTGACCAAAGAAATGCTGGCCAAGGTCATGCCACACAAATTAAAGGTGTCCAACACCAAAGTCCTCGTCTCTGGTCCTCCAGCAATGGTGACAGCTGTTGCTGGAGCAAAGGGTGGCATGGGATGGACGCAAGGCAGCATCGGTGGCATCCTCGGTGAACTCGGATACAACAAAGAAGATGTCCACAAGTTCTAGATGATGGAACAGCAAGAGCTGGGATGAGTTTTCATTCGATGTGAATACTACTAGGATTGGAAGAATACATTTTTGAGGCGTTTCACTAGCGAATTAGATACCTTAAATAGATGAGCGGACATGGTGGAAATCCTCGCTCTCGCATAAACATTTGTGAATGTATGTACATATTGAAAAGATTACCGGGGAGTGACCTTAGCTGACTAATACCCAAAACGTCCATGCGAAGTGGCCACACCCAAAGTGGGATCCCGATAAGCCTCGATAATTAGTGCTAGTGATAATACGAAGCGATAGTCCTGCTCGTACTCGGTAAATAGTGCCATTTGCATTTCGCGGCCGAACGCATCCATTCTGGACTTCATCGACCAAACGCATCTCATTCTTACCCGCATCTTTCCTGCTGCTAGCTTTATCCAACCCTCCCTCGAGCAGGAACCCACACACTTCCGCTGCGTCAGACCATTATATTTATCCAGTGCTTGCGCGTGCAGTGGAGGGGTCCGCGGAGGGCAAAAGACTGAACGCGAGCACATGCCGCCTCTTCTTTGTTCCCGCACGGTGACATTGTGCTGACAGCCAGGGACCTGTCCTTCTCGTAACCATGCAGGCTTTTGGTAAGTCGTCTCCTTTTTGTCTGTCCTCACTGTCCTCAAAGCTTTGTTCTCTTCGGCAACGTCGACATTCCCCTTTTCTTGCCGGGCAGAATGCCTACAACTGTTCCACTGCAAGATCTGTATCTCAAGTTATACGATGCTCCGAAAGCAGGCGCTAAACAATCTTGCCTTCACAGTCCCTAAAAACCGCAGGGTAATCAACCTCTCCCCGAACGACTCTCCAGCGATCATTGCTCTGTGCTGACCTGAGAACCATCCTCCACAGCCCAAGTTCGATTTGACTCTTCGCATCATCGATCTCACCAACATCCCTCTGATCTCCGGAACCGCCACTGTTCGATGGCATCTCTCCAGCTCGAATTCGGCGGAGCACCGCGGGCGCACGGACAAGGCCTATATAATCGAGCACAAGGCAACGTGGGACTACTGGAAGGAAATCCCGGTGCGGCTCACCATCGATAAGACGCAGCTGCTGCAGGAATGCGACATCCACTTCGAGATCTTGCAGGAGTATAACGAAGGCGGAAGAGGAGGAAGAGTCCACCTGGGGAACGTCAAGCTGAATCTGGCCGAATATGCCCATCTGCCAGAGCCCATGACGGAACGGGATCCGCAGGATGAAAGCGACGATGGGGGCATCACGAGGCGTTACCTCTTGCAGGACAGCAAAGTCAATAGCACCTTGAAGATCGGCATCAAGATGAAGCAAACAGAAGGAGACGCGAACTTTATTGCCCCGCCCCTCAAGTCCGCGATGGTCATTGGCGGAATTGCGGGAGTCCTGACTACGGAGGCCGGCGACGGTGATGACATTCCTAGCATAACCAGCAAGACAAGGGAGCTCTCG
>Ga0105239_10001142_pt1 | contig 36539 bp, 31 predicted proteins | sample KBSC44metaG_FD_92761 | JGI IMG/M metagenome (GOLD analysis project Ga0105239, IMG submission 92761) | Corn rhizosphere microbial communities from Kellogg Biological Station, Michigan, USA - KBS C4-4 metaG | ecosystem: Host-associated > Plants > Roots > Rhizosphere > Soil | place: Michigan, USA... | reverse complement strand
CTGACAACCCACAACCCAAGGCTAAAAAATGGCTTCCCCCTTCCCTGTACTGATCAGGCTGCGCAAACTCTTCTGAATATAGTCACCCCATGCATTCGAACACGCATCATAGCATTCCTGGTCGGGAACCAGTCCCTCATGCGTAAATCGGACCTCCGTCTGGTTGCCCTTCGGCGAGACCTCAAAACTGATCTTTGTACCGGTCCATTCGTCCTTATCCTCGACAAAATTCAGGCTGCTGTCCGTCACCAGCCACACAACCTTCCTGTCAGGAATAAATTCCACCAGCCTCTGTTTGCTGAAGTGGAATTCTTTGAACTGGTAGGTGAACTCGTCATTGAGCTTCTCCGTGCGGCCTTCTATATCGCCAAACCACCATCCACGGACATTGTTGATGGCGTCGAACGCCTGCTTTGGGGTCTCGTCTACCAAAATGGTAGTCGTAAAATCTTTATTATTCATGGCTATATATTTTATCTAAAATTATAACCATTTGTAGTCTCGCAGCGAGGCGACATTGGACTGTTTACGGGGGCGTTTTGGACAATTGATCGGGAAAAATTGACAATAGCCGTAGTTATCCTGCAGCATACCTTTGTTGGTATGAACAAGAACTATCAACGTTTCGCACCTTTATTGCTGCGGCTCGTCATCGGCTATGGCTCGATGGCGCATGGATGGGTCAAGCTGAGCAGGGGACCCGCCGGCTTTGAAAGACTGTTGGTCTACACCCATACTCCTTTTGCGCACCTACTTTCCTGGATAGTCCCTTTCGTGGAGGTCCTGGGCGGGCTGGCGATACTGATCGGGCTCTTTCTGCGCGCGGCCGCTGTCCCCCTGATCATTACCATGCTGACAGCTATGTTCACGGTTCAGATGAGGTATGGTTTCAGCTCAGTCAATACGACCGGACTGACATCCTCCGGTCCATTGTTCGGTCCCCCGGGTTTCGAGATCAACCTTTTGTATATAGCGGGCCTGCTATCGCTGATGATCACGGGAGCCGGGGCCTTGTCCATTGATTCATTGCGTAGTCACTAACCATCCGCCGCGGCTGAGCTTCCTGATCCCTGCCCGCGACTCACTGGCAATGACGACTGTTGTACCCTTTGAAAGTAACAGTTGCGCGTTGGCATTGCCCTTCCCGCCGGAGCTTCAGATGATCAGGTCCCGCTTTTCCAGGAATGAATCTCTCATAACCTTTTAGGTTAGATGCCTGTCGGCGACAACTGTGACAAACCCTTACGGGCGTCGCCGGCTATAAATCCAGATTACAATCTTCCCAATCCCTATTGACAATAAAGAGGCAAGGGCCATTATCATATATAGCGACAGGCCGGAATCGAAATAGGCATTCCACGAAATGATAGGCTCTACTATCACTTCGCACCAATTAACTCCCGTCAGAAATGCCAGGCAAAGGATCGTAATGAACCTGTTAAAATACCTGTCTATAAAAAAGCGGATTGCCAATCCAATGGAAGAAAACGTAGCAATTAGCATCAGCGGAGCCAGCATGATTAAAAGGCGCAACCCGGAATATCCCAGATCCCCGGTATGAAAAGCCAGCCAGTAACTACCATAGACTATGATCACAGTGATCAGGATCGAAAAAAACAGATCTCTCAGTATATACCTCCATCCTTCCATTGCAAAAATTGATTAGTTCCAGCCTCAATAATAGAGGGGATTTTCAAACCAACATTTGACCTGTATCAAATTCTTTGCAGAAGGCGCGCTTTGAGATACGCGGAATTTCAAAAGAAAAATCATCACCAATATCTTCACGAAGACTATTTCTTTTGGCAGGATTCGAATGGCAATGAAATTGACCTCTTGCAAAAGACCGTTTCCGGATTTTCTCTTTATGAAATAAAGGCAACAGAGACGATCAATTCCGGTTTATTCAAGCAAATGGACCGTTTCGAAAGTATAGCAAACCCAGCTACCATTGCTAAAACCTTAATTTACGGAGGCAGCGAGAGCCAAAACAGAACAAAATATCGCGTGGCAAGCTGGCGCGACGTTTACTGATAAACATACAACTTTACGACTACAAAACCACCGCTGATGCTGTCCGTCTCCTTTGTCACTCTCCCCTGCCCGTCGAATTCGTAGGAATAGGTCACCGTCGCGATGGTATTGCCACCGCCATCGGTCTTCTTTTCCGTAGCCGGCAGGTTTTTCGACTGAAGGGGTTGATAGGTGGGATTTACCGTCAGCTGGAAAGGTTTGTCGGTATAGGTATATGTCGTTGTTGTTCCGTCGAGCTGGACCGTTTTAGTGAGGTTGCCGTTGCCGTCGTAAGTATAATTCTCCCGGTCATGCACAAGTGGAAGGCCATTGGAATAGTCATACGTTATCCTGCTTGTCAGCTGCGTCCCGCTGTAAATATATTTTTCCGTTGTCGTGTCCTGGGTATTATTCACCTGGAATGTGCTGTCAACATAGGAACCCTTGATAAACCCGATCTCATGGATGGACGGCTGGCCCATCTCAAAAAGATCCAGCGTGTAACCCGTACTTCCATTATAGGCGTATGTAAAGCTGATCGACTTACCGGTCAGGCTGGTGATCCGGTTGTTGTTGTCATAGCCTACAGAGAAGGAATCGATAGTACCATAAGGCGTTGCACGCGCATCTTCAATATAATATTTCAGCTTGCTTGAGGCCCCCGAAGGGCTCGTATCCGAATTCTTTTTACAAGATGCTAAAAGAAAAACTACGGAGACTGTGGTCAGAAGGGTGATTGGTTTCATAGTCAAAGGGGTTATTGGTTTCATGCCCGAAAACTACAAAAATAACCCAGGAGTCCATAGCTTTTTGAGCACCGTGCAGAAAATCGCTAAAACCGTGCAGTTTTAGCAGGTTCGCGTGTCAGGAAACCGGCCCACAGTACAGGACAGTTGACGATCTCATTTAAATATCTTCGATGCATGAGAACCTTCACCGTTTTGCTTGCCACACTATTTTCCGCCGCATCACTGCATGCCCACCCCTCCCCAATCACCCCCGCTGAGGCCACAGGCCCCGCACCCACCACATGGCACGCCAACTGGATCGCGATGCCGGGCGAAGACGGCCGTGACTACGGCGTCTACTACTTCAGAAAACACATCACACTCCCAGCCCGGCCAGACCACTTCATTGTCCATGTCTCGGCCGACAACCGTTACAAACTTTTCGTCAACAACACCCTCATCTCCCTAGGACCCACACGCAACGACACTTACCACTGGAACTATGAAACAGTGGACCTCGCCCCATACCTGACCGCCGGTCAAAACATCGTCGCCGCCCTCGTCTGGAACGAAGCCGACCACCGCCCCGAAGCCCAGATCAGCGTACGCACCGCCTTTATCCTTCAGGGAGACTCCCCAAATGAAGAGATACTCAATACCGACAACAGCTGGAAATGCTACCGCGACAAGGCCTACCAACCACTGGCAGGCTTCTTCGCCGCCAGCGCCGGGGAATTCATAGACCGTACCAGGTCGGTCAACAACTGGACCTCCGCGTCGCTCGACGACAGCGCCTGGCCCGCCGCAGCCAACCTCTTCGGCGGCCAGCCAAAGGGCCTGTCCGACGGGCTCGGCTGGATGCTCGTTCCCTCGCCCCTGCCGCCAAGGGAAATGACCTACCAGCGAATACCGGTCTGCCGCAAGGCCGCCGGCGTCACTATCCAGAAAACATTCCCCGCAGAAAAGACCGCGATCACCATCCCCGCGAACACAACGGCAACCCTGCTGCTCGACCAGACCTTTCTTACCAACGCCTACCTGACCCTCAACTTCAGCAAGGGCAGCCACGCCGGAATATCCATCCGGTATGCGGAGTCGCTCGTTGCCGAATTCACCACCTATGGCGCGCGGAAGGGCAATCGCAACGACGTCGAAGGCAAGACCTTCTCCGGAAGGATGGACAGCCTGATCTCCGATGGCAGCGACGGCCAGTCTTATACCAACCTGAACTTTCGGACCTTCAGATATATACAGCTGCTGGTACAAACCCACGACGATCCCCTGATCATCGACGACATATACGGCACTTTCACGGGCTATCCCTTCAAACAACCCTCTCAGTTCGTCAGCGACGATACGGAGCTCAAAAAGATACTGGACATCGGATGGCGCACGGCCCGGCTCAACGCCTGGGAGACTTACACCGACTGCCCCTACTATGAACAGCTGCAGTACATCGGCGACACCCGCGTACAGGCCATGATCACCTACTACAACAGCAGCGACGACCGGCTACCCCGCAATGCCATCGGGCTGATGGATCATTCGCGGCTGACCGACGGCGTTACACTCAGCCGTTATCCAACGAGAAGCACGCAGATCATATCGCCATTCTCCCTGTGGTATATCGGCATGCTGCACGACTACTGGATGTACCGGGGCGACGACCGGTTTATTGCTAACCAACTACCCGGCGCAAGGGCCATTCTCAAATTCTTCAGCGAGTACCAGGGCTCCGACGGCTCGCTAAAGAACACGCCTTACTGGACATTCGTCGACTGGGCCAACGGCAGTGACTGGTCGGTCGGCTCGCCACCCAAAGGCGCCGACGGCAGCTCCGCCATCCTCGACCTGCAGCTGCTGTGGGCCTACCAATGGGCGGCTGAGCTGGAAGGCAAAATAGGCCTGAGCTACTACGCCGGCCTGTATTTGCAAAAGGCGACTCAGCTCAAACAGACGATACAACACAAATACTGGAACCCAAGGCGCGGCCTCTACGCCGACACCGAAGAGAAGAACCTGTTCTCCCAGCACGCCAACTCGCTGGCCATCCTCACCGGCATGATCAGCAAAGCCGATCTGGCAACCGTCGGCCGTCGTCTGCTGACCGACAGCACGCTGACGCAGTGCTCCATCTATTTCAAATACTACCTGCACCAGGCGCTGGTCAAAGCCGGGCTGGGAGACGGCTATATGGACTGGCTTGGCATATGGCGAAAAGATATGGCCATGGGCCTCACGACCTGGGCGGAAGACTCCAACGTCGAATATACCCGATCGGACTGCCACGCCTGGAGCAGCAGCCCCAATATCGAATTTTTCCGTACCGTGCTCGGCATCGACAGCGACGCGCCGGGCTTCACCAGTATCAAAGTCGAGCCACACCTGGGAAGACTGACCAACGCGGGCGGAGAGATACCTCATCCAAAAGGAAAGATCGCGGTCAGCTATCGACAGGATAGCGGCGGTAAATGGAAGATCAGCATAAGTCTTCCGGCAGGCACGCCGGGTCACCTGGTCTGGAAAGGAAAGGTCTATGGACTGAACGGGGGCAATAATAAATTTGTCCTGTAAATTCCATATTTATTGACCAGAAGACGCCAGGGTCGCTTTCCTGATGTAAAACCAGTAGACTAAATTGACTGAGAGCCTGAAACCCGGGCCGAACAGGCTGCTGACGATAGTCGACTCCCGGTGATTGGTAAGATAGACCGTTGAAATGTCCTTACGTTTGAGGAAGACGCCCATATTGACATCCACACCCAGCCTCCCCGTATGGCTCAGCTGAAAGATGCTGCCCGCCAGGAGGCCGGCGGAATAATGCTTCTCATTATTATTCAGAAAATCTGTCAGCGGATACAAGGGTACATAGTGCTGAACAATGGTTCCATAGCGGAGAAAAAAGAGGACATAAGGAATAATACCCTGTCGTACCTTAATTTCCTAAAATTGAAGTAATACCGGTAATTTAAGAACAGGGCCTTCTCCCGGCTGCGATAATAAGTTGCTACGTCATGGGATACCCCGGCCGTATCGACCTCGTTATCGTCGGACTTGCTGATAGATTCGATAAAACCATCTACGCCGATCGACTGATTTCGGGCAAATCCGTACTCCACGCCAAGTAACGCGCTGATCCCGCTTTCGTCGCCCAATACAAACGGTAGCGCCTTCCCTTTGATCGACCAGTTGCGAAAATTGCCCTGCGGGTCATATGGTGTTGCGAACTGTGCCGACAGCAACAGCGGAAAGCAACAGACAACGAGCAGTAGTTTCGGTAGCATGATCTTAGCGTTGGTCATAGTGGCCAACTTAAATAGCGTACCAGGTTGCCAGGGGCTCTTTCAAAGCTACGCTTTATTCGGGTTGACGACGCGTTCAGATTTCAAATAAACTACCGTTTCCATGGCTGGAAGCCTATCGGTCTGCTTTCCCAACGCCGGACGAGACACTTGGAGCAGAAGCCCACAGAATTAATTATCACATATACGAAAAAATGCCTATTTTACCGAAAATCCAATTTTCGCTTGTTTCGCAGAACCCTAATACCCTGCATTTTAACTGCTGTGCTCAATACAGCGATCGCCCAAAACCCACGACTCGCCGAAGCATTTCAAACGCTACAGACCACACGGCAGGACACCGATCGGGTTAATGCTTACTATACCATCTCCCGTTACTATTGGGATATAGATGCGGACAGTGCGCTCCTCATGGGTGAGAAAGCGCTCGACATCGCAACCCGCGCGGGCTACAAGAAAGGAATGGCCCTCGGCCACCTTACGCTGGGAGTCGCCTACGGCATGCAGGGACTTTATCCCGAAGCCCTGGACAATGATCTTAAAGCCCTTCGCCTCAGTGAAGCGCTGGGTATGGAAGGGCTGACTGGCAACAACTACAGCAATATTGGCATTGTTTACACGGATATGAAAGACTATCCCCGGGCGATTGACTATTTCCGGCGGGCGCTGGCGATCTCGCGCCATTTTCCCGAAAAGGCCGGCGTCGCATATGGCTATATCAATCTTGGGGAGACCTTTTCCGCCGCGGGTCAGCTGGATTCGGCTATCTGGTACAGCAAGGCCGCCCTCGCGATCGGCGAAGAGATCCACGACACAACGGCGCTGTCCGCCGCTCTTGAGAACCTGGGAGACTATACCGCCCGAAATGGCCATCCCCGCGAAGCCCTGCCCTATCTCCAGCGAGCCCTCCTTATCGCCCAGGATGTGCACGACGAAAATACCGTCGCCGCCGTTCATATTTCCATGGCCGACGCGTTTGCCGACCTGCAGAAATACCGGCAGAGCATTCCCCTGGCCGACCAGGCCCTCCGGGAAGCCATCAAGCTCCATTCCGACCTGTACAAAAAGAACGCCTATCACACCCTATACCGGGACTACGCCAGTCTTAAGATGCCCGACAAGGCCCTGAACGCCCGCAACCAGGAAATTGCCATCAACGACAGCATCTACAACATTGATAAAGAAAAACGGCTGCATGGACTTCAGGCAACCTACGAGCTTGAAAGAAAACAGCATCAGCTCGATCTGGCCAACAACGATCGCCTGCTGAAAGCCGAGGCGCTCGCCCGTGACAGGATACAGCACTATGCCCTTGCCGCCGCCCTGGTATTGCTCGTTCTGTGGGCCATCTGGCTGATCATGAGCAACCGCCGCCGCCGCCAGATGAACCGCCTGCTAAAACACCGCAACCAGGAAATAGTACAAAAGAACATCGAGCTCCAGGACCTCAATGCGGTAAAGAACAAGCTCCTCGCCATCCTCGGTCACGACCTGCGGAGCCCTCTGACTACCCTGAAAGGTTTTGTCGATCTCCTCAAGCTATCCGCCCTCAGGCCAGACCAGATAAAAACATTCAGCCAGCAAATGGGAGAAAGTCTCGAATCCACTTCCCGTCTGCTCGACAACCTCCTGTTCTGGACCAAGAGCCAGATGGAAGGTATGGACCCAAACGCAAAAGTCTTTGATATACTGCCGCTGTTAGAACAAAACGCACAACTGATCAAACCCCGCTCCGAAGAAAAGAAGATTACCGTGTCAGTCGCAGGTACGCCTTCTCTGTTCGTATATGCAGACGAGATCATGATCGATATAGTCGTCAGGAACCTCGTCGACAACGCCTTGAAATTCTCCCGGCCGGGCGACACCATCTCCGTCGATGCCGCCGGCACTGAAAAGGAAGTCACTGTCACCGTCAAAGACACCGGCCACGGGATAGCTATCGAAAGCCAGCACAAGATCTTCAAAGGCATCACTTATACTACTAACGGAACTTCGAAAGAAAAGGGCAGCGGCCTCGGCCTGACCCTCTGCAAAGAGCTTGTGGAAAAAAATGGAGGAACTATCTATTTCGACAGCGAGCCGGGTAAAGGCAGCACTTTCAGGTTTACACTGCCTGCGTCCGCCTGAATCCTGTTCCTGCATTTACGCGGCCAGTCTTGTAGTGAGCTTTTGAGAAGCGACCCCACCCTTGGCGGCGAGCCGTTTGTGAAAATAGATATAGGATCCTGCGATCAGAGCAAAGCCGATAAGCATTGGAGATACCATAACTGGCGAGTCGCCGGAGGAAAGAGCGCAGAATGTGGCGCCAGCCAGGTCGAAGGTCAGACCGGCATAGACCCATTCCTTGAGCTGGGCATATTTGGGCAACAAGAGTGTGATACAGCCCAGGAACTTGGCCGTTCCGAGGAAGGGCAGCAGATAGGCCGGAAGATTGAGATGTTTGAACAGGACAACGGCGTCAGACACTTTGAGGATGTCAGGAATAGCGCCAAGTCCAAAGAATACGACCAGCAGGCCGGTAAGAATGCGGTGGATGATGATTGTCTTTTTCATAAAATGAAATTTGATATGTTTGTGAATAGCGTTGATTGCTGATACAAATCTATGGCGGGTTTCAACGATTGGCAATACGGTAATACGACAAATAAAGGGCGTTTTGCGACAATGCCGTTTATGCTTATCTTGTATAAATTTACTCGAATGATAAAAAAACCCCTTTCCTGCCTGATAGCCGTCGTCATTACACTTTCCGGCTTTAGCCAGTCCATCAAATTAACGCAAACAAAGTCCGCCAGGGATATTAAGATCACCAATGGCCAATATACCCTGTACATGAACGACAGGGACGTCGTTGCCGCTATCTCAAAAGTGGACAGTGCGATGCAAACGAACAACTCCACGCTGATTGCGCAAATAAAGAACAGTCAGTTAAGATCGGTCGATCTTTCTTCAAAGCAACCGCAGGACAAAGCCTTTATTGACCTCTTAAAGTCCAACATCGGCTGCCTGCTTCTTCTGCAGGGCAAGGCCACAATTTATAAGGGGGCTACGATCATCAAACAAATTGTTGCAGACCAGGGGCCGGAAGAAAGGGATCTCGATGGCTCCGCACGGGCGCCCATTCTATTTTCGGAAGAAGGGTCGGATAGTGCATTGTTTCTCGGGAAGCTTTCTACAAAACTTAAGGTTGAATAGTCTTAAGGCGACAACCATCAATAAACTGTACCTTCAACGATGAAATGACCCATACATTTCCTCCCCGTTATATATTGATCCTGTCATCACTGATGACCAGCCTCATTGTTTTCGGACAAACCAGGCCTGAAAACAACCCCCAAAATAACACCGCGGCCTATACCATCACAAAAAGACTACTCTCCATCGAAGACGGGCTGGCCTCCCACGAGGTATTCTGCGGCCTGCAGGACAAATTCGGCTTCATGTGGTTCGGCACGCGCAACGGACTGAACCGCTACGACGGCAAAGCCACCCTCCTCTTTACCCGGCAGCGAAACGATCTACAGGACAACAAAGTCGTACAGCTTGCAAAAGACAACGCGAACCACCTGTTCATTGAATATGGCAGCACTGGTTTCCAGCTCGCTACCAATGGAAAAGTCGACGTAATGGATGTGGTGACGCAGGAGGTCAGATCACTTACGGCAGCCTTTCCCGATATGCCTTTCAAAGAGAAGGACGTCTACTGGATATCGAACGACGGTACCGATCAGGTCTGTTTCCTTACAGCCTATCCTTTCCGGCTCTGGAAATACTCGCCCGGACAGGGATTCAGGCTGCGCTACCAGATAAATGACTGGGGCAGACAGGACTCCCTTGTCGACTATCATACCACCGGGCCACTCTGCCTGTTTGCAAAGGGTAAGGCGCTGGTAAAATTATTCAATCAGTCAACTCAATATTTCATATCGGATGACACGGTAATTTCATTCAGGCAAAAAGATGCGCTAAGATCGCTGCCCCTTGGCTTCAACAAGCACAATGATCTCCTGATCGCCTACAATACGGCCGCCGAAACCAACGCATATACTATCGGCGCAATAGAACATACCGGGAACACGCATTTCCCGGCGGCCAATATCAACCAACCGAGTGCAGACAGCGTAAAAGGCAGATACTGGTACCAGGTAGCCTGCGCAGCAGATGGCTCATCCAGTATCCTTTATATCAACACCGACGCACTTTATCTATATAATGATAGCACCTTCCTCAAGATAATTGCAAGAGCAGAGATAAAGTCATTTGAGAACCTGTTCCTTTACCAGCTTTTCCGCGACAATTTTGGAAATTTATGGCTTTGCAGCTCGCTTGGGGTGTTGCAGCTGAAGATAGAGAACAATCGGTTCCGCCAGTACTTTACCACCAAACAGCAATCAGTTGAGGCGAATAGCCAGGCGCGCGGGATCTATGCCGACGGGACGGGAAAACTCGTATCCAATATATGGACCCATACCTTCCTGCAACAGGATGGCCACCTCAGGAACGTCACCGATGACGAAATAAAGTATGCGCTCGCCTGGCATAATTCAACATTGTATTGTGGCGGCTACAATTTGTTCAGGTACGACGAAAAAAAGAACACGCTGTCCAAATGTCCGGGCAGCCAGGGCAGCGAAATATGGTCAATGTACTCTGTCAATGACAGCCTGCTGCTGCTGGGTCGGACCAACGGGATATTGCTATACAACTCCAATAGCGGCAAATTCGATTCGCTGCTATACGGCGCTAACAACAAGGTCGAACCAAAATTCGTATATCGTTTTTTTAAAGACGATACGGATACCATCTGGGCCGTGGCGGAGAACGGGCTGTACAAGATGGTCCGAGGCCACCGGTCCCTCGCCAAATGCCAATCCTCCGTCATTGACAAACTTATTCTATTGGACGCCTATGCCGATCCCAACGGCAACCTATGGCTGGCAACCAACGGGGAAGGCCTATACCGATGGGACAGAACACGTAATTCGTTTCAGCAATTCAACATCGCCAGCGGCCTCCCATCGGATGTACTGTACAGGATCGAGCCGGACGGGAATAACAATCTTTGGATAAGCTCTGACAATGGACTGATCAGGTTTAACAGGAAAACATTCTCCGTAAACACCTATACGACCACCAACGGCATTTCCCACAACGAATTCAACAGGACATCTTCATTCAAAGCCAGGAATGGTCTGCTGTATTTCGGCGGGATCGACGGCATAAATGCCTTTGATCCAAAAGACTTCGTGACGGATACCGCCTCCTTGAACGTACCATTGAGGGTCATATCCTATAACCAGTACGTTGGCTCGAAAGACAGGTTGGTCAATAAAACCAACGAGTTGTTGGCCACCCCACATATTACGCTGTCGCCAGATGACAGATTCTTTACGATCGAGTACCGGCTATTGGATTTTGCCAAAGATGAGGGGCATCACTATGCCTACAAGATCGAAGGCGTAGATAAAGACTGGAACTATATCGACGAGAACTCCATCCGGATCAGCGGCCTGCCCTATGGAAGCTTTACACTCCGCGTCAAGGCGCAAAATCAGGAAGGTGCATGGAGCAAAAACCAATTAAACATCTCCCTGGACGTCCTAAAACCATTTTATCTCAACTGGTGGTTCATTTGCTTGGTCGCACTGCTGTTCGTAGCGGCCGTCTATGGCGTTATAAAATTCAGGACACACCAATTGGCGGCTGACAAAACAAGGCTGGAAAAGACAGTGGGCGAAAGAACAACGCAGCTGCGACAGTCAATGACCGAACAGGCCGGATTGCTGGCTGAAAAGGACGTCCTGATCAAAGAGATCCACCATCGCGTAAAAAACAATCTGCAGGTAATTTCGGGGTTATTGGAATTGCAAAGCAAAAATCTGGACGACGAGGTGGCAAGAGAAGCACTGCTGGAAGGGCGCAACCGGGTAAGAAGCATCGCGTTGATTCACCAAAGCCTCTACCAGCTGGAGGACCTGAGCAGTATTGAACTACGACGGTTTATCAACGACCTTTGCCGACAGGTAGGGGGCGTGTTCAAAAAGCAGGGCGTCGCGATGAACATAGACGTACCCGTCCTATACCTGGACATCGACTCCGCCGTCCCCGTCGGCCTGATCATTAATGAGTTATTGTCAAATTCCTTCAAATATGCCTTTGGAGACGGCGCCGGCGAAAAATCAGGCGACCGCACCGGGGGAATATCAGGAGACGGCACGGGGGGAATACCAGGCGACCGCACCGGGGACAAATCAGGAGACGGCGCCGACGGGAAAATAAACATCCGGATCCGTACCCGGGGAGAAGGAAAGTACGAAATGATCTATTCTGACAACGGCCCCGGCCTTCCCGCGGGCTTTGACGTAGCCCGTGCCACCACGCTGGGTATCCAGCTGATCAACGATCTCAGCAGGCAGATCGGGGGCCATATGCAATATCAGTATAACAAGGGTGCTCTATTTATCATTACCTTTACCAACCAGAGTTTCCGTAAAAACCAGGACTAGCCGGTATGACCACATTAAAAATAGGCGTAGTAGAAGACGAGCTCATCATCGCCAGAACTATCCTGGGGACGCTGGATGAGCTGGGATATGGGTATTGCGGACCTGCGATCAACTATACGGAAGCAATAGAAATGCTCGACCGGGACAAGCCCGACCTCTTGCTATTGGATATTCAGCTGTCCGGAAAAAAGGACGGAATAGAGGTCGCCCAGCGACTGAATGAGCAATATCATCTTCCTTTCATTTTCCTGACTGCCAACAGCGATGGCGAGACCATTGAACGTGCCAAGACCGTCAGACCGCCCGCCTATATCGTAAAACCGTTCACCAAAGAAGAGCTCTTCGCCGCGATCGAGATCGCCTTCAGTAATTTCAGCGGCAGCGGCACTGGCAGCACCGGCCGCGGCGGCAATGACCCGAAACACCAGGGTGCTTACCGTGCAAGAAACTATATGTTCGTCAGAGATGGCTACGTGTTCAGAAAGATATCGTTCAACGAGCTATTATACCTGGAGAGCGACGCCAACTATGTTACCCTGCACCTCGTGTCCCAAAAAAAGGTAATGGTTCGTTCAACATTGAATGATTTTGTAACACAGCTGGACCTGTCGACCTTCGTGCGGGTACACCGCAGCTATTCTGTCAACATTCACCATATAGACGATATTTCCCCTGTGGAAGTCTCAATGAATGGCGCCAGGATCCCCGTCGGAAAATCCTATAGGGAAGACCTCCTAAAAGCTTTGGGAATCCGCGAAGCGTAGGCTTTTTCCCAACCCCGCTCAGGCTTCCTCCTAACCCCGCTCAGGCTTCCTCCTAACCCCGCTCAGGCTTCCCCTTATCCCCCGCTCACGCTTCCCCTTATCCTCCGCTCACGCTTCCCCTTATCCTCCGCTCAGACTTCCTCCTAACCCCACTCAGAACTCCTAACCCCGCTCAGGCTTTCCCCTATCCCCTGCTCAGGCTTCCCCCTAACCCCCATTTAGACTTTCTCCCAAACTTCCCTTCATTCGTCCCTAACCAGACCGATCCATCCCATTTATTTGAGACCTTTTCCAGGCAAGGCGACTTTTGCTCCTGATATGGCGCTGATGGACTTAGACAAGATAATCATTAAGCGTACTGTTATCGGGATACGCTGCTCGTCCTGCGGAGGCAACCTGGTCGCCAAAAAGAAGACCATCCTATGCCACCTGATCAGGATCGTCTCTTTCGGGTCCTTAAAACCCCAGAGATACGAATGCGCCAACTGTAAAAAAAAGCATCTCTTATTATAAACCCCCAAAATTTAAATCATATGAGTCTTAGATTAGGCGATACCGCCCCCGATTTTACGGCCGCAACAACACAAGGCACCATCAATTTTCATGACTGGATCGGCAATGGCTGGGCCATTCTTTTCTCCCATCCCAAAGACTTCACCCCGGTCTGTACTACCGAACTCGGATTCATGGCAAAGCTGGCGCCCGAGTTTGAAAAAAGGAACTGCAAGGTCATCGGTCTTAGCGTAGACCCCGTAGAGAGCCACTTAAAATGGGAAAAGGACATCGAGGAGACCCAGGGCTACCCAGTCAACTACCCCATGATCGGCGACACCACGCTCGCCATTGCGAAATTGTATGACATGCTGCCCGCAGAAGAACCTGGCACATCGGAAGGCAGAACTGCTGCCACCAACCAGACAGTACGCACCGTGTTCGTGATCGGCCCTGATAAAAAGATCAAACTACACCTGACCTACCCCATGTCGACCGGCCGGAACTTCTATGAGATACTCCGTGTACTCGACTCCCTGCAGCTCACCGCGGCGCATAAGGTCAGTACACCGGTCAACTGGAACCCCGGGGATGACGTAATTATTAGTGGGGCAGTATCGGACGCTGAGGCAAAAGAGAAATACCCCAACGGCTGGAAGGCTCCCAAGCCTTATCTGCGGATAGTCGCTCAACCTGCCTAAAAAATACCGCAATGAAATTACGTGTAGTAGTGCTGGGTGCTGGCTTCGGAGGACTGGAGCTCAGCACCCTCCTTTCCGAATCCATCGGCGACCAGCTCGATCTTACGTTGATCGATCAAAATAAAAATTTCTATTTCGGTTTCTCAAAGCTTGACGTCATGTTTGGGCACCGGACTGCGGATGCGGTTATGATCCCCTACGGGAATATAAAAAAACCCGGTCTGCGATTTTGCCAGGCAAGCATCACCGCGATCGATCCGGTAAAGAAAGCCGTTACCACGACCAAAGGGACCTATGAAGCCGACGTCCTGGTGGTTGCCCTCGGCGCCAACTATGACTTCGGCGGGACGCCCGGTCTTACTGAATTTGGCAATGAATACTACTCTTTCGGGGGTGCGGAAAAATTGAGAGACGTAATTCCCAACTTCAAAAAGGGACACGCTATCGTCGGCGTATGTGGCGCGCCTTTCAAATGCCCACCTGCCCCCAGCGAAGCGGCCCTGATGCTGCACGATCATCTCTCCGGCGCCGGGGTTCGCGAAGCCTGCACGATAAGTCTTGTGATGCCTTTCGGGTCTCCTATTCCTCCTTCTCCCGATTCTTCCAAAGCATTGCTGAAGGCTTTTGAAGAAAGAGATATCCGGTTCATAGGCCAGCACAAAGTCAGCGCTCTCCGCAAAGGGACGGCGATACTCGACGACGCAACGGAAATGCCGTTCGATCTCTTTCTGGGCATCCCGCGGCACGTCGCTCCCGACGTGGTAATAAATAGTGGCCTGGCGGTCGACGGATGGATACCGGTCGACAGGACCAGTTTGCTAACAAAGTTCCCGGGCGTTTATGCCATCGGCGACGTCACCAGTATCGGCACGCCAAAGGCCGGTGTATTTGCGGAAGGCGCTGCAAGATCCGCCGCCGCCGCCATCGTAGCCGCATTCAAGGGCAAAGAGTACAACACACCCTACGCCGGCGTGGGCTCCTGCTATATCGAATTCGGCAAGGGTGAAGTTGCGCGCGTCGACGTAGATTTTTTCTCGGGTCCAAAACCATTTGGGACTCACCATACCGCCACGGCAGCCCTCGCGGCCGACAAGGAATATTTCGGCTCGAGCAGAAAGGCGCGCTGGTTCGGCCAATCATCAATCTAAAACTTAAAAAATGCCAACTTATTTAATTGAGATCCCCCATGCTGAAAATACATTTGAATGCAAACAGGTGATAAAACTATTTGTAGAGTCCGGTTCCCATTTACTGGCGAATGCGCACTGGGGCTGCAAATCCGGCGTCCACAAGTCGTGGTTCATCAGTGAGTTTACCAGCAGGGAGGAGGCGCTTCAGATCATCCCTCCATTTCTAAGGCACTCGGCCAGCGTTATCGAATTGACGACTTTCACCAAAGCCGACATTCAGCAGTTCGCGGAAGCTATATCCCAGTAGAACGTTAAGCAAAAAGCCCGTCGACACATGGTCAACGGGCCTATAGTTTGTTCAGAAGATAATGGCCCTTTATCGCGCCGCTCGCTTATTTAATGATCGGCAAAGGCGCCCAATAATACGTATGACTGGCGTCGCTGGGCTGGTTCGTCAACGGAACCTCTGACGGGTCCCGCAACGCGTTCGCCTTTTGCACCGTCTCGGTCCTCAATAGGTCAAACCACCGGATGCCGCACTCCGCCGTAAATTCCCAACCTCTTTCCGCCACCACAGAGTCCCTGAAATCTGTCTGCGACAAGCCAGGCGTCAGCGGATTCAACCCCGCGCGTTGCCTCACCTGGTTGACAGCCCCATAGGCGCCGGCGTCAGCGCCGGCAGACATCGCTTGTGCTTCCGCGTACGTGAGCAATACTTCGGAATATCGGATCAGGAAGGTGGTGGCACTGCTCCACCAGTTGCCTGCCTTATGCGTCGACCAGTCGTAGGTATAGTCGTCGCGGTATTTCAAAAAATAGGGGTGCTTCTGTAAAGTATGCTGCCAGTCAACTACATTATTGGGATCGTTCTTTACAAAATAGTTTTTTTGGTAGGTAGCATCTTTTCTTGCCCCGGCGGGGAATCTGTTATAGAAGGAGATATCTCCCATGCCGTCTTCCCACCCTCCTTCTTCATAGTCGGGAGCGAAAGGATTGGGGGCCATCATATTCCCGTTCTCCCAGCTCCATGACGGGATGTTGTTGTTAAAATAACAGGCAAACACGGCTTCTGAGTTGAATCTGTTGCCGATCTTCCATAGGTCTGAAAAATTCGTCAACAGCGTATATCCCCATGTGGCCTTGTTATCTATCACTTCCTTTGCCTTGGCTGCCGCCAGGGCGTATTTGTCCGTCTGCTTCAGCGGCCATCCGGCCATGGTCAGGTATACGTTGGCCAGCAGCGCCTTCGCAGACCCCCTTGTCGGAAATATGTCGATCCCATTCTGCTTCGCCGGTGCGTCCCAGTGATCCGGCAGCATGGTCTCCGCCTTTTGCAGGTCAGCCACGATCAAATTATAGATATCCTGGACCTTTGCATTGGGCCTGTTGTCCACGATCGTGGCTTCCGTAGGCATGGGCACTTCCCCCCAGGTCCTGGTCAAATAAAAATAGCTGATGGCCCGCATGCAATAGGCGTAGCCGGCGGCACTGTTCCTTTGGGCGTCTGTTGCCTGCGTCGCGTTTCCATAGTTGGCGATCAGCGCATTCGCGGATTTGATGGTAGAATAAAAATAGCTCCACCAGGTTGCCATCCTGCTGTTGGACGAGTTGGCATTGAAGATATCAAAGTCGGAAAAATCGATCTTGTTCCCGGACCTTTTCGCAATAATATCGTCGCCCCCATAATAGGGAGATACGATGGAATTAAAGGCGCCGTTCAGCTGCAGGGCGAGTGCGGCCTCTGCCATGGTCAGGTCACTGGCGGTCTTATAAAAGCTCACAGGGGTAATGCTTCCTTTTGGCGTCTCGTCCAGGGTCTTATTACAGGCCGTGCCCATGATCACAAAGGTCAGGCAGGTAAAGATCGGGATGAATATATTTTTCATATTAATAAGCTTGTGGGTCCATTAAAATTTCAATTGCACACCGACGGTGATCGTCTTTGGCGAGGGATAGGCGCCCAGGTCGATCCCGGCGTCAACATCGCTGCCCGTCGAGGTGGTAGTCGCCTCCGGATCAAACCCCTTGTATTTGGTAATGGTCGCGATGTTCTGGGCGCTCACATACACTTTGGCCGACAACACCTTCAGCAGGTCTTTTCCGACCGTATAGGAAAGGCTCACATTCTTCAGCCGCACGTAGCTGCCATCCTGCAGGAATTGCGTCGATTCAACCCAGCTCTTATTCTTGCTTCCGGGATTGGCCCAGGTAGAGCCTGTGTTGGAGGAGGTCCAGTAATTGGCCGCATCGGCAAGATTGATGAATTTTACGTCGCTGGTGGGCACGGCAGTGGCGGCGTACGTGGCGTTGAAGATCTTATTGCCGTGAGAGCCCTGGATAAAAATATTCAGCTCGAAATTTTTATAGCTCAGATTATTATTGAAACCCCAGGTGAATTTAGGCGTGGCCGAGCCGCTGATCACCCTGTCCTCGAAACCTATAGAGCCGTTGCCATCCACGTCCCTGTACCTGGCATCGCCCGCCTTGTAATTTCCTTTATCGGCCTGGTATACACCATCCCATGGGATCAGGTAAAAAGCGCCCATCGGCTGGCCAACCTTTACCACCTGGATACTGCTCGAGATAAGCCCTCCTCCGATGAGCGGCCTTTCCAGCAGAGAATCCTTCCCGAGGTTGATCACCTTGTTGTTGTTGAAAGAGGCATTAAATGCGGTTGACCAGCTAAAGTTCTTGTTCTTGTAAGGCGAACCTTCGATCATAAATTCCCAGCCCTTGTTGTTCACCTTCCCGATATTCTTCAGGTAGGACCCGCCCCCGTCATAGTTGGATATCCTGGTGAAAAGCAGCAGGTCGCTGGTGTTCTTATTGTAATAATCAGCCGTAATATTAAGCCTGCCGTCCAGGAATCCTGCATCCAGGCCAACGTCAGTCTGCCTAGAGGTCTCCCATTTGACGTTCGGAGTGGCGGGATTTCCGAATGTATATCCCTGGTACACATTGGGGGTCCCATAGGAATAAATGACGCCATTCAACAGGCCCAGCGTGCTGTAAGGCCCAATGGCCTGGTTACCCGTGACGCCCCATCCGGCCCTTAATTTAAGATTCGAAAAGATATTGGCGTCTTCGACGAATTTTTCGTTCGACAGCTTCCAGCCAAGGCTGAAGGAGGGAAAATTGCTCCATTTGTTGTTGCCCTGGAATTTGGAAGACCCATCCCTTCTGACGGTGGCGGTCACCAGGTATTTATCGTTATAGCTGTACGCCATCCGACCCATAAAGGATAGCAGAGACCAGTTGGAATAGCTCGATGATATGGCCTGGGAAGTATTCAGACCCAGATTGTAATACCCATTGGAAATAGAGGTCAGCCCCGAACCTGACGCGCCGAAGTAGCTCGACCGGTTGGAAGTGACTTCCTCAAGCGCCGTGGCCGTAAGCTCGTGCTTGTCGAATATCTTATGGAAAGTAAGGACATTGCTGTTCTGATAGGTATAGTTCTCGTACGAGCTTTGTCCCGATCCCGGATTGCCAGGGCTCACCCAGTCGTTGTTAAGATAGGCGTATTTCGAGATAGTCATGTCAAGCCCTCCATTGACGGTCAGTGTCAGCCAGTCCGTAATAGCATATTTCAATTTGCCATTGAAAACACCCACGTTGGCAAAATTATTCGCGTCACGTTCCTTGATGGTCATATACGGATTCGACCAGATGGGTGATATGCCAAATCGATTGTACTGCCCGGGGGCGTCATACACAGGTTCTGTAGGCGCCCAGGTAAGGGCGGCAGTTACCGGGTTGCCCTTCGAGCCCGTATCCCGGTTGTTATGGGAATTGATTCTTGCAGCATAGATATTGATCCCGAAGTCTATCTTGTTTGTCAGTTTGATGTCCAGGTTCGACCGGAGGCCAAATCGCTTTTGATTGCTATTGACCAGCAATCCTCCCTGGTCAATATAGAAGCCGGACACATAATATTTCAGATTTTCCTTCCCGCCCGCAACAGATAATTGGTGGCTTTGGGTAGTCGAATTGGCAAAGATCAGGTCTTGCCAGTCTGTACTCTTCCCTGCAAAGGACTGTGGATTGGCGAATACGCTGGCTCCAGCAGTAAGATTCGCGATGTTGGCATAGGTCACCGCGTCCATCAGGTGATATTTCTTCATCGGCTTGTTCCAGCTCAGCCAGCTGTTGTACTCGACCCTCGGCAGGCCAGACTTGCCGGACTTGGTGGTAATGATGATCACGCCATTGGCGCCCCTTGATCCGTAAACCGCCGTAGCAGAGGCGTCTTTGAGGACTTCCATGGACTCGATATCGCCTATATTCAGGTCCGCCAGCCCGATGCTGCTCAGGGCAATGCCATCCACCACATACAAAGGATCGTTGTTGGCATTGATAGAGTTGGCGCCCCTGATGCGTATCTTTACCGATCCGCCCGGAGCCCCGGAATTATTTGTGACCGCAACTCCAGCGACCCTGCCCTGCAACGCCGACGCGGCATTTACCACCGGCTGGTCCTTATAGGATTTGGCCGAAAGGCTCACCACCGAACCAGTCAGGTCACCCCTTCTTTGCGTGCCATAGCCTACCACAACTATCTCTCCTTCTGTCGCGGATATCGCCAGCGTGACGGCAATGGCCTCCTTCCCCGCCGGGATACTTATCCTTTGCGTACGATAGCCTATCGAAGAGAACTCCAGCACGTCACCTACATTCCCGTCGATATCGAACTCCCCGTTGTCATTGCTGACCACGGTCTTGCCGTTGGTGGTATTGGCCACCGTCACCGCCGCCAAAGGTCCCCCCTTCTCATCCGTGATCCTTCCTTTGAACCTGGCAAATGCGGGAGACGGGAGGTCCCGGGTGTTGACCTCCGGTGCCTTCTCCCTGATGACGATGGTCCCACCCATCTGCGCAAAGGAATAGGGCTGCCCGGCAAAGCAGATCTTCAACACATCCGCCACGGGCATGTTCCTGACATACAGGTCGACCTTTCCGGCTTTCCGAAGGACCTGCATGTCATAGACAAAGTCCAGCCCCGTCTGCCTGTTGATCTGCTTGAATACCTGCTGCAGCGGGATGTTCTTCCCGGAGATAGTGACCGTTTGTGCGTCACTGCCCAGGGCGTAAACCTGCACGCTTAGCATCAACGCAATCGCTAGTTTCATACTCATAAGCTTTAGAGCCCGGCAATCGACCCGCCAGGGACGGGAATTGCCATCAAGTAAAAGTTTCATACTTTTGCTTTTGATTTTGGTTTGTAATTATGGGTTGCACACTCTTCCTGTAAACAGCCAAAACTTCCGCCGGGAGTGGTCTCAACACTTCCGGTTTTTTTAGCTATGACTGAGAGACGATTATTTTCCTTCCATCCACTGTAAATCTTATTTTTCCCGCTATTTCAAAATAATTCAGCAGCTGCCGGATATCTTCCTTCCTCGACACAACTCCACCCATACGTGTCTCCGGCTCAATATCCTTATATTCGATATCCACATCATACCACCTGGCGACCTGGCGCATGATGGTCTTTATATCTGCATTGTTGAAATGGAATTTCCCGTCTTTCCAGGCAATCACTTCGTCCATGTCCACGTCATCCTTCATGTCGAAAGAACCGTTGTTCTTCCATACGGCCTGCTGACCCGGCGTCAGTTTGTTGGTTTGTCCGCCTCCGGATACCAGCACGCTTCCTTCCAATAACGTCGTGGCAATTTTTTCTTCCTCTCCGTACGCCATAATATCGAAGTGGGTACCCAATACCTTCACTTCGACGTCGTTGACCCGGGCAATAAAGGGCCTGGTCGCGTCTTTGGCTACCTCGAAATAGACTTCACCGGAGACTTCAACCACTCTGTTCGTCCCTGTAAATGCAACGGGGAACTTCACTGAACTGGCAGCATTAAGCCATACTTTGGTGCGATCCGGTAACACCAGCTGGTACTGTCCGCCCCTGGGAGTCCTTACAGAATTGTAAACCATGGCGACGCCGCCGGCGGACCTTGGATCATAAATTATCTTCCCGTCCTTGCGGAGGATACGGGTGCTGCCCTGCTGCGCCAGCAGGCCTGTGCCCGAACTGTCCAGATCGATCACGTTTCCGTCCGCAAGCGTAAGAATGGCCCTGTTTCTACCGGGCTCAACGGAGGATGGGCGGGCCCGGTCGATTCTACCTGCCGTCACCATCGGGTTATGCTTTGATTGTGCCTGATTAAAGTAAAGCAACAGGCCTCCTGCCAGAAAGATCACGCAGGCGGCGGCCGCCTGGCGCCAGATCCTCATTCTGTAAAATGGAATGCGGTCTCGCAGTTGCCCAATGCGGGGAATGACGGCATCCTTTTGCCCAATGCGGTCCCTTATGGCCTGCAACATTTCCTGACCCAGTGCTTCGGCATGTCCGGTGCCCGAAGACACCAGCTGCTGATCGTCCAACCAGTCGTCGTATAGCCGGTGCAGCTGCTCTTTTTCGGCATCGGTAGCCGTGCCGGCCAAAAATTTTTCGGCCAGGGCGGCGAGAATTTGTTCATTGGACGTACTCACAAGATTTGTTTTATACCCTTATGAGTGTTTGGCGGGAATTTTCCCCCTAGTCCTTTTGAAGTTTTTTTGAAAAAATTTTCAAAGCATCAGGCGGGAGACGGTTGCGCCCAGCCGGCCCCTGATGATTTTCAATGCCTTCGTAAGATGTATCTCGGCAGTTTTAGGGGATATCTGAAGATCCGCGGCCACCTGGGAAAGAGGCTGGTCGAGCAGCTTGTTCCTGATAAAGACAAGTCTGCATTTTTCAGGCAGCCTTGAAGACAGCCGCGAGATCATTTCCAGCAGCCATTTATTCTCTAAAAGCTCGGACAGCGCCGCAGGGACGCTTTGCCCGATAGCCTGTCCCCTTTCGGTCTGGCTCTTCATATTTTCGGCCTGCTTCTTTTTCCGGGCTAGGCTGGCATAGACGGCATACCTGGTCATAGCAGCTATATAGGCAGGCAACGATTCTATGACAAGGCTTTTCCGCTGGTCCCAGAGCGTGAAGAATACTTCCTGGACGATCTCCCTGGCCTCGGGGTCCGAGCGGAGGTGTTTGTGCGCAATAAAATAAAGCTTCTGCCAATACCGGTGGTAGAGTTCAGTATAGGCTTGTTCACTATCCTGTCTCACATAAGCAAACAGATCGTTATCGTCGAGAGTCTTGTACACAATCAAATCATCCTTCTGCTAAATTGACAAAAAATATCCGAATCGGCCAAATATCTTAAAAAAATCTGCAATATTAAACAGCGCTGGCCTTCCTTTCGGGCGCCGCTTCCAACCTTTTCTCGCTAACGCAAAACCAAAAGAAGACCCGCACCGTAAATTATTTACATAATCTCTCCTTTTAGAATCTTCCCCGGGGATCCGCCCTAATTTATTCACTTAAAAATCAAATGACATGAAACGAAAAAAAGTCGTTATGATCCTCTCATGCGCGTTCGTTGCCATTGCAGGCATCGTGCTGGCAGCCGATCACAATGATGCGCCTTCTGTAAAAGGTCAGACCACCGACATCACTGATCTTTATGTATTTCAGGGACAAAACACCGACAACCTTGTCTTTATAGGCAGCACCCAGGGTTTGCTCGCGCCCAGCGCTACTTCCGCTGCAAAATTCGACCCTCACACACTGATCCAGTTCAAGATCGACAACAACGGGGACAATGTGGAAGACCTTGTCATTCAAGCCATTTACCATGATGGAAAGATCAACGTGTACGGCCCGGTCAGGCCTTCCCACACCGGCACCCGCACAAAGATCGAAAAAGAGGACCTTATCGGATCCGTGCCTGTCACTCCGTATGGCGCCACACTGCCGATCGTGGCAACCGGCAGCAACGGCATCCGGCTCTTCGCTGGTCCGCGTGACGATCCTTTCTTTTTTGACCTCGACCAATTCCATAAGGTGGTTGCCGGACAAGCCAGCAGCTTCAACAATCCCGGGAGCGACACCTTCGCCGGAACAAATGTCCTTAGCATAATCGTAGAGGTCCCCAAAAGACTGTTGCACGCTTCCACAGGGAAACTAGGCGTTTGGCTGACAACGAGCACACAGGAGTCAGGGCACTCGGATTAAAGATGGCTCCTGTAGTTAAAATCAACTGATCTCTTCTCCATTAAATCATGAACAAATGAAAAAGAAACTCAAGATTTGTCTGACCTGGATGACAGTCCTCGTATTTTTTGCCGCCTGCAAAAAGCACGAGCCGGCTCCTCCGGCCATCTTTTATGACCAGGCGGACCAGATGGGCAGGCCTGCCATTAATACCGTTTTTATCAGCCCCGCCGACAAGGATAAGTTCAACGGAACCACCCCAACCCAGATGCCGGCAGCCTTTGGCCCGGAAATGAAGGCCAACATGCTGGCTTTAAATCCAGGGTATACGACCAATCTGCTGGGGCTGACGGCCGATCAATTCATCGGGGTATTGTCAACGGACATCTTGAACGCTTCCGCGACGGGAAAAACCACTTTTTATGACGGGACAAACGTCCTGACGGGAAGGGCCCTTGGCGATGACGTGATCGATGTGGAATTGACCTTATTATTCGGAGGTCCGGACGGCCATGCCAATCCGGGTCTGACCAGCGATCATGTAAATGGCAACGACGTCCCGTTCTTAACCGCGTTCCCCTATTTAGCCAATCCGCATTAATGAAAAAAGCAAATAATAGTTGTTATGGCAAACCCCTTATTATAGGGGTCTTTGCCATATTGGCCTTTCAGCCTGCATCGGCGCACGTCATCGTGGGTGAGCTGGAAAAAATGTCAAAGACAGCCGCCGCGTTCCTTTATCTGAAATTGGGCTTTCTGCATATTATACCCCTGGGCTTCGACCACATCCTGTTCGTACTAAGCCTGTTTCTGCTCAGCCCCAAGCTCAAGCCGGTGCTGTGGCAGGCAACGGCGTTCACGGTCGCCCATTCTGTAACGCTCGGGCTCGCTATGTACCATATTATTAACCCTCGTGCGGGAATAGTCGAGCCACTGATCGCCTTGTCCATTTTGTATGTTGCGCTCGAAAATATATTCTCTCCCCGGCTGCGACCGTCCCGGATCGGTATCGTCTTTTTGTTCGGGTTGGTACATGGGCTGGGCTTTGCCGGATCGCTTGGGCAGCTCGGGCTTCCGCCAAAGTCATATCTCTTGTCCCTGGTAATGTTCAATGCAGGTGTCGAACTGGGGCAGATAACGATCATCCTGCTCGCATTTCTTGTTTTGGGGAAGTGGTCCGGCAACAAGCCCCTTTACCGGCAACGGATAGCCATCCCACTTTCCGTTCTTGTTGCCCTGGTGGCCGGTTTATGGACAGTGCAGCGAATATTCTTTTAATTCCCCGGTTGCCTTGCAAGGTCTTCTTCAATGGCCGGCCCCAGGTCATACCGCGTCTTATATGCGGCCTTAAAAAATTCCTGTGCATTATAACCCTTGTTCAGGCCCATCATCAATTTTCCCATATAGTAAAGTTCCAATCCCTCCAGCGGCTGACCCGAAACATGCAGCTCAAAGACCTTGTAAGCCTCGTCCTTTTTATTGTTCGAAAATAAAGCCCACGCATACCACGCATAGGTCTGAGGAGTGGCCCGATTCGTCAATTCATCCTTTGCGATCGCTTCTGCCCGGGCGGGATCGTGCAGGATCCCGGTGTATAGCTGGATCAGATATTTATTATACATGCGCCCATATTTGACGGAAGTCGCCTTTTGCTCAAAGTCCTTCGCAGCCGATAGTTGCAAATTGCTGTCGGCGCCTTTTTTCGGTATTTCAGCTAGTTTGAACAGAGGGTCCGGTAGTTTGGTTTTCGAGGAGACGAACCGGAAGATCTTTTCTGCCAGACTATCGTTATGATCATGTACAAGGGCGATCCAGCCCAACCCCATGATACTATGAAGATCGGCGCCATATGTGCGGATGCACTCCATATAATTTTTACTAGCGCCGGGAAAGTCGCCCGCATGGACATACAGGTCGGCCGCGCCGGACAATGCCACTCCTTTAAGATAATTGTTCGTCTCTACCAGCTCAGCGGCCCTGAGCATATCGACAACGGCGCTGTCGAGCGACCCATTCAGGTGATCGACCTTTGATGCCCTGAACAAATAACCATAGTCATTGGCCGAGCGGAGACTATTCAATTCAAGCCGGGCCTCGCCATATCTTCCCAGTTCAAAATCAACATCGAACGATGCGCTCAGGGATTCGTACGGTTTCAGACCGAGTCTCTTTGCAGCCAGAAGAAAGCTATCCGCATCGCGGAAACGATGTTCTGTAATACAGTGGGCGGCCAGGGCAAGGAGCACAGATGCTTCCTTATTGTTATAATCATGGCTGACCTTGAGCAATATGCTATCCGATCTCCTAAGGCTGTCGATATCGCCCAACAGCCGGAAATGCAAGGCAAGGCCCGCAGCATATCTCGATTCATTCAGAAAACCCGGCACCGCTGGGTTGATCCGGCCTTGCCAAAAACGCATCTCCTCCTGGTTTTGTTTGGCAAAGGCCGGAATTGTATAGTTTTGAATGAGGCTGTCAACAAAGGAGCCGGCTACTAATCGCCGTTCTTCCTGTCTGCACGAGCCGAAGAGGCATAATAGCAGGAAAGAGGGAAGTAGGTGTTTCAAAGCATTTCATTTATTATCATTTACGAAAAGGGTCGGAAGCTGGTTTGAAAAAACTCAATTGCCGGTTTGGCCGTACATAGGAGAGTGTTCTTGATCAACCATGAAAAATGCCTTATTATATCTGCTGTTGCTGTTTATTACCCAGGTGCATGGACAAGCGCCCATCAGGGGGACGGTCACCGATGCCGCGACAAACCAGCCGGTAGAAGGTGTAACCGTTCGCCTGGCGCCAGGGGGGACAACCAGCATCTCCGATCAATTGGGCAATTTCATTTTTCACGGGGTTAAGGGAACGCCTGCCGGCGTTAGTTTTTCGTCAATAGGATTCAGGGCAAAAATGGTTTCCATGGAAGAATTGAAGAGGCAGCGATACCAGATAACCCTGTCATCCCAGGTGGTGGAGCTGGCAAACATCACGATATTACCGCATGCGGGGCAGCAGTACAAGGCCATCAGCAGGATCGATATTGCCCTGCGTGGTGTCAATAATTCGCAGGAGGTGCTGCAGATCATTCCCGGCCTCGTTATCGGGCAGCACCAGGGCGGCGGCAAGGCCGAACAGATCTTTTTGAGGGGATTTGATTGCGACCACGGCACGGATATAAGGCTGGAGGCGGATGGCCTGCCGATCAATATGGTATCCCATGCCCACGGACAGGGTTACGCCGATAGCCATTTTATCATTCCGGAAACAATTGCCAGCGTGGACTTTGGCAAGGGCCCATATACTGCCGGCATGGGCGATTTTTCTACTTCGGGCTATGCGGTTTACAACACGAGGAATTCCCTGCCCAATAACATGGTGAAGGCGGAAGGCGGGATGTTTAATACCTGGCGCGGACTGGCAATGTTCAATTTGCTGGGTGAAAAGGCAAGGCTGCGTCAGCAGAGCTGGTATCTCGCATCCGAGTACCGTTATTCGGATGGCTATTTCGATCACCCACAGCACTTCAATCGATTCAATCTCTTCACTAAATACAACGGCAAGCTGTCCAATCACAATTTTCTTACCATATCCGCTGCCGTTTTCCGCAGCAGGTGGGATGCCTCCGGGCAGATACCCGACCGGGCGGTGAATAGCGGTCTGATAGGATTTTATGGAGCCCTCGATCCCGGCGAAGGCGGCATTACTTCCCGTACCAGCATCAATGCCCGGCTCCTTACCTCCCTAAATAACGGGGACGTGGTCAAAAATCAATTCTATTTCTCTGACTGTCACTTCGACCTGCATTCCAATTTTACCTTCTTTCTCGAGGATACGATCAACGGCGATGAGATCCGGCAGCAGGAGACCCGCCATCTGATAGGGTACAACGGAAGTTTTCAGCACGAAGGGGCTATCGGCAATGTCCGACTGACGACGGAGGGCGGCTTGCAGCTGCGGCTTGACCAAATCAACAATTCCGGTCTTTCTCATACAATAGACCGATACATTACCCTCCGGCAGATCAGGCTGGGAGATATCGACGGGCTCAGTATTTCGCCCTACATCAGTGCAACAGTTGTTCTCAGTCCAAAATTCAGCCTGATGGCCGCAATGCGCTTTGACCAGTTCTACCATAGATATACCAATAAGCTTGCCGCTGATACTTCTCTGCCGGGTACAGGAGTCTACAGGGCAAATGCCAATACTTTCAGCCCAAAATTGAGTTTATATTACCAGGCGAGCAACGATCTACAGCTTTATCTGACCATGGGTCGTGGCTTTCACTCCAATGATACCCGGGCGGTGGTGGCAGAACATGGCGGCCAAATATTGCCTGCCGCCTATGGCGCCGATCTGGGGATGGTGTTCAGGCCGCGCCCAAACATCCTTATTAATGCCGCCATCTGGCAAACATATCTTGAACAGGAATATGTCTATGGCGGCGATGGCGGTTCTGTAGAGTTTAATGGGAGGACAAGCCGCCATGGCCTGGACCTGTCTGCCCGTTACGAGCCGGTGAGATCATTGTTCATTGACCTCGACCTGAACTATGCCCACGCGAGGGCTCCAGATGCAGGCAAGGGAAAAGACTATATCCCGCTGGCGCCTGTTTGGACCAGCAGCGCAGGCCTTAGCTACACAGCCGCGAAAGGGTTCAACGGAAGCCTGCGTTATCGTTATCTGGCAGACCGGCCAGCGAATGACGATTACAGTCTCACCGCGGTCGGATACTTTGTTATGGACGCGGTACTCAATTACACCAGGGGAAATTATGAGATAGGACTGGTAGTCAATAATGTCTTTAATACAAAGTGGAAGGAAACACAATTTGATACCACAACCCGCCTCAAGGGTGAGGCAGCACCCGTCAACGGGATTTGCTTTACACCGGGTACGCCCATTGCGGCGAGGCTGAGCTTTGGCATCAGGTTCTGATTTTCTTTATTCACAATCAATCGATTGTGCTGTAAAAATTTTTTCCAAAAAACCGATCGTTTCCCCCGGCTCAGTCGTCCATAGATTAAAACCAACAAAAAAATGCAAGATCTAAAGGACAAAGTAGCCGTCGTATTTGCCGCAACCGGAGAGATCGCAGGCGCAGTCGCCAGATCATTCGCCCAACACGGGGCAAAGGTATATGTCACCGCCCGGAACCTCGATGGTGCAAAAGCGCTGGCCCACGAGCTCACCACGGGCGGCGGACTCGCCGAAGCCGCCAAAGTCGACGCGCTCAATGAACCCGAAATAGACAGCTTCCTGAAAAAGGTCGCCGCAGACAATGGCAAGCTCGATATTGTATTCAACGGTATCGCGGTCAACTATGACGAAATGGGCGGCCGTCCCGCGGCTACAGAGGCCAGCTTCGAGCATTTCATGGCTCCCATGAAAAAAATAGTCGGCTCCCAGTTCCTCACTTCGCGGGTAGCAGCGAAATACATGATCCAAACGCGGACCGAAGGGACCATCCTGCTTCTGACAGCCGCAGCGTCCAGGTCCAAGATCCCCAATCTGTCGGGCTTCTCGGCCGCTTGCGCCGCCGTCGAGGCGATCACCCGCGTGATGGCCGCTGAATGGGGCGCCAACGGCATAAAGGTCACCTGTATCTGTTCCGGCGCCCTGATGGAGACAAAAAGGATCTCCGGATGGATCGAATCCGCGTCAAAAAATTACGGCATACCCGTCGAGCAGCTGGTTGCACAATACAAAGCCTTCGACATATTAAAGACGAGTCCCACACTCAAGCAGCTGGGTGAAACCGCCGCCTTCCTCGCGTCCGAGACCGGCATAGCCTTCAACAGCCATATTGTCGACGTCGACTGCGGTAAGCTCAATATATTATAATAAATTAGAGGGGTTGCAGTCCTCCGCAAAGGGCTGCAACCTGTTTATTAATCTGCAATGGAAAAAGAAGAACTCTTAAGACTGGCCATAGCCGGCGACATCAATGCGTTTCAGACACTGTTCGCCGAATTTCAGACGCCGCTAAAGTCTTATCTGTACCGGCTGCTCACCGATCGCAACGACACAGAGGACCTGACCCACGATACCTTTATAAGGGCCTTTTCCAAAATAGCCACTTTCAAGCAGGAGTCCTCCCTGAAAACCTGGGTATTCAAAATAGCGACCAACCTCGCTTATGATCACCTGAGGAAACAACAACGCTGGCGGCCCGACGCGCAGGATCGCGCCGCCGACCTCGCCATCGGCTCAGAGGAGATCAGACAGGTCTTCTGGATGGTCCACGATACCTCTCCTGCCGGCGCCTACGAAATGCGGGAACATATCGACTACTGTTTCACCTGCATGGCCAAGACCCTGCCCATCGAGAACCAGGTGACACTGATCTTAAAAGATATCTATGATTTTCAGACAAAGGAAATTTCCCACATTCTCCAAAAAACAGAGGCCATAATCAAACACCTGCTCAACGACGCCCGAACTACCATGACGGACATCTTCGAGCACCGGTGCGCGTTGGTCAACAAGGAAGGCGTCTGCCACCAATGCAGTCACATCAACGAGATCTTCAACCCCAAACAGGACCAGCAACAGCAGTTGATGAAACTGGAGTTGGCAAAAGAATCAAAAAAATACAACCGCGAAGACCTCTTCGCCTTGCGAACCCTCTTAGTCAAAGCCATCGACCCCCTCCACGCCGCAGGTACGGACTTCCACGAAGAGCTCATGAACTGCCTCCGCACCGCCATCGGCGAGAAAGCCAACTTCTTCGACCGGCCTTAGAATGACCGATTCCCCGCGTCCAGCATATAGTCGTAATGATAGGCCCCCGATCGCGCCATAGGCATAATGGTTGAATGAGTTCATGTTCGCCTGCTGAAGACTGCCATCGGGCCTTATGCCATCCCATCTTTCCCAAATGGTGGTGGCCCCTTTTTTCACCGGATATAGCCAGGAAGGATACGTCTGCTGCATCAATAACGTATATGCCACGTCGTTGTAGCCATAACGGGTCAGCACATGGCAAAGGTGCGGCGTGCCGAGAAAACCCGTCGTCAGGTGATTGCCGTAGTCCTTTATATTCTGTACCAGCCGGGCGGCCGCCTGCGGGCGGAGGCTATCGGGCAGCATATCGAACCGTAACGCCAGCACATAGGCCGTCTGGCTGCCTGAGACCAGCCGGCCCCACCGCGTGGTATATTCATCCACGAATACCTCCTTGATCTTCTTCAACAGCACGCTGTACTCGCTGACGTCCGTCAACCAATAATGGAAGTTATGGGACATCCTGCATCTGCGTTGTCATTTCGAACTCCTTACGCCTTCGGCATCACGGAGGAGGACCATTCCTTTTTTTCCACGAGGCCGCTGACCTCCTCGCGGATCGAGATCGTGTATATCAAAGAAGGCTCCGGTTCTTTTATATCGGGGGACGAGCGGACCTTCCTCCGTGCAGGAGATATCATCATGACAGGCACGCTGCTTTGTCATCAGTATAAGCTGGATGTCCGATACATGCAGGAGATGCGCGAATGCGTACGGGTCTGCGTGATCCGTTTCCGGCCTGACTTCTGGGGCGAGACATTTCTCAACCTCCACGAGAACGGCCAGATAAAAGTGTTGCTTGAGAACTCGAACAGGGGCATCATGCCGGACGCGGAGAACCGCGGGATCATTCAAAACCTTATGACACGGATGCTCTGCGCGGAAGGCGCCGGCAGGATCATCCTCCTGCTCGAAATACTTTCTACCATGTCTATGTCCGGCGGATTACGCTACCTCACCGCGGGCCATGCAGGGCTGCATGCCGTGGAGGCGGAGAGGCTGGAGCGTGTGCATCAATTCTCGCGCGAGCATTTTTCGAGAAAGATCGGACTTGAGGAGATCGCGGCCATCGCCTATGTAAGTCCTAACTCCTTCTGCAGGTGGTTCAAAATGCACACGAAGAAGACCTATTCCCGCTATCTTATCGAGCTGCGCGTACGCCATGCCTGTCACCTGCTGACAGAAAGCAGGCATTGCGCAAAAAAGATCTGCAGCGACAGCGGCTTCAATACCTTCTCCAATTTTCACAAATGTTTCAGGGAGGTCATAGGGAAAAGTCCGATGGAGTATCAGCGGGCGGTTCGATATCCCCACGCATAACACGGCGACCGGTCGGAAGTAAATGTCGCAGCGGGCAACCCTACGCTGTTGAAGAGGCGGCCATTGCTGGCCGGGCAGCAGTATTGAAGTGCCCTTCAGGAATCGTATGAGGCTTGGCTTTTTGTTTATTTTTCTTGCCAATGGTACATTTCGGGGAAGAGGCATCGATCTGAGAGCAGTCACCTTATATTCCCAAAATGAATATCGTCACCTGAAGCGCTGAAATCATTCAGCAACTGAAGGGTAGTAGAGGGGCCAAGATTTACCGGATCATTCCAGGCACGCAGAACCCACGCGATCTTCTTGTCCCTTGTGATTTCTACCGCCTGTACAGGCAGATTGGCGGTATCAAGTCTTCCATTCCATTGATTGAACCAGTTGTTAATCAAGGTATGACCATTTGGAAGGCGCACCGCGATCTGCGGGTTGGTTATCGCATAACCCGGAAGCTCTTTCAAATCCAGCCCCCATACGATCCTGCCCCAACGGTCATACTCATGGACAAACGCCTGGTTGCTGGCGACGAGGATATTCCCATTCTTTAACGGCACGGCAGACCAGACGGCAGGAACATCGATAGAAAAGAGCTCATTGCCGTCGATGTCATATTCACATACTTTCCCCAGGTCCATATGCGCCACCAATAGAGTCCCTTTATCCGTGAGTCTGGCGTGTCTTATCTGTCCATGCGTACTGCTACTGAAGGGCAGTACAAACTCTTTTACTACCTTATTCGTCCGGATATTCATAACGAATACTTTAGCAGGGTTGCCATTCTGAACGAACACGATATTTTCTTTACCGATCGGCTGCGCCGTGTGCGTTTCATACCCTTTGGGGGCGTCGTATTTCCAAAGAACCTTTTTATTGCTGTCCATCAAAGTGATCCCGAACTGATGCGCAAACAGTATATTTCCATTGGCCATCAACACTGCATCGCTGATCTCTCCCCTACCTGTCGTGTCGGTGTAAGACCACGTGATCCTTCCTTTGCGGATGATATACATATTTCGGCTCTTTGCTTCGCCAGCATAGAAAAAATCAAATCTGGAGAGACCTTCAGTAGGTAGTTCGGTGGGCGATTGGGCATAAGCCGACAAAAAGTTCGCTGCGCCGAATAGCAGAAACAACAACTTCGGAACCCGGCCTTGTCTAATCATGTTTCAGTATTTTTATCTGACCGTAATTGACGGATATTAAGTTTCATTGGCTGGAAATATAGTACATATTTTTTGCCCCACCGTATATCTTAACGACAATGGGCTACGTAATTAGCTAAAAACCAGCAACTTATTAAATATGATTTTCAAGCTGCCAGGAAGAATGGTGTTTATACTGACCTGGCCCCTAATTTTGGTCTATTTACCAGCATGCTAAATAAGAAGTTAAGAAAAACCTTCCTGTATCTGTTAGTGATGGCAAGCAATCTTAGCGCCATGGCACAGACAACGATCGTTAAATATTTGAGCGGTACTGATAAAGACCATACAGTGACATGGGACTTCTATTGTACCGGAGGAAGGAATAGCGGCAAATGGTCAAGGATCCCGGTGCCCTCCAACTGGGAGCTGCAGGGATTTGGTAATTACAACTATGGGCATGACAAGGTAAAATCGAATGAACAGGGACGTTACCGGTGTAAATTCACGACCGGGCGCTGGTCGGGTAAAAGAATATTTATCGTCTTCGAAGGATCCATGACAGATACTAAGGTCATGATAAATGGTATACTGGCCGGTCCTGTGCATCAAGGCAGTTTTTACCGGTTCAAATATGATATCACCGGTCTGATAAAACCCGCCGGAAATAACCTGCTGGAAGTGACTGTTGATAAAACATCCGCCAATGGATCCGTAAATGATGCGGAAAGACGAAACAGTGACTTCTGGGTTTTCGGAGGCATTTTTCGTCCCGTGTATTTGGAGATCGTTCCCGAAACTTTTATAGACAGACTGGCCATCGACGCAAAAGCCGACGGAGCATTTTCGATGATCGCCTATCCAGAACACCTGAAAGATGGAGAAATTGTCGAGGCCCAGGTACAAACGCTCAAAGGCGTTAACATAGGCAAAGTATTCTCGGTAAAGGCGGATTCGGGTAGATTGACCTCCCATTTCGATAAACCATCCTTGTGGAACGCCGAATGCCCGAATTTGTACCAGGTACTCGTAAGCCTGAAAAGAAAAGGGCAAGTGATCCATCAGGTCCGGCAACGCTTTGGCTTCAGGACGGTAGAGTTTCGACTACACGACGGACTCTATGTCAACGGTACAAAAATCATATTAAAAGGCTGCAACCGTCATAGCTTTTGGCCAGAGACCGGCCGTACACTCAGCCTCGATGTCCACTTAATGGATCTAAGGTTGATGAAAGAAATGAACATGAATGCGGTTCGTATGTCCCACTACCCTCCCGATCAGGCATTCCTGGATGTATGTGATTCATTGGGGTTGTATGTATTAGACGAATTGACAGGCTGGCAGGCAAAATATGACACCCTCGTGGGCCACCAGCTGGTAAAAGAATTGGTAGTTAGAGATGTCAATCATCCATCTATCCTTGCCTGGGACAATGGAAATGAGGGCGGCTGGAACACAGCGCTGGATCATGACTATGCATTGTATGACCCTCAACACCGCATCGTTCTGCACCCATGGGAAAAATTCAACGGCACGGACACGAAGCACTATCCCAACTATGACTATATGGTCAAAGCTGCCGCCACGGGCCAGGATGTTTTCTTTCCCACGGAATTTATGCATGGCCTCTATGACGGAGGCGCCGGGGCCGCACTCGATGACTTCTGGAATATGATGTTGCAGCATCCGCTCGGCGCCGGTGGTTTTATTTGGGCATTGCTCGATGAGGCCGTTATTCGTACAGACAAGGGCGGAGAATATGATACAGACGGCAATCATGCGCCGGATGGTATTGTCGGGCCTCACCGCGAAAAAGAAGCCAGCTTCTTTACGATAAAAGAGATATGGAGTCCCGTTCATATAGAAGCACAGGTATTGGATGACAGGTTCAGCGGAGAGGTGCCGGTGGACAACCGGTATTCGTTCACCAACCTTAAGGAATGCAGGTTTAGCTGGCAGCTAGTGCGATTTCCTTCTCCCCGGGCCTCGGGTACGGCGCCTGTTGCGGCAGTAAAGGGGGCCGTTGCGGCCGTTGATGTGAAGCCGGGCGCCAGCGGCCTGTTGCGTTTAAAGCTGCCCGCTTCGTGGAGGAGTTATGACGCACTGTATGTTTCGGCGTTCGGACCTGACAAGAAAGAGGTATTTACCTGGAGCTGGCCCGTTGTAAAGCTGGCGCGAGATCTGGCTGGGCGGGATTCGGTGGCCAGCGTGAAAGTCAACGAGTCGGACTCATCATTGCAGGTGATATGCGATGGCGTCAGCTACTATTTTGATAAAAGGAGCGGCTACCTCCAAAAAATTACGAAAGGCGGCGACGCGACGATCTCATTGTCCGGCGGTCCGGCTCTGGCCGGTATCAATCTTGACCTGGCTGAGCTTCGTCACCGGGATGAAGGAGGGGGGTATGACATAGAGGCGGACTATAAAGGAAAAGCGAGCCTGCACGTGAAATGGACGTTCAGGCCGGGGCATCCTGCGCAGCTGGCATACGAGTATACCCAAACTGGCGCGGCCGACTTTATGGGTATCACGTTCAACTACCCGGAAGAAAAGATCACCGGGATGAAATGGCTTGGGCGCGGCCCTTATCGTGTTTGGAAGAACAGACTTAAAGGACAGCAGCTCGGCGTCTGGTACAAAGCCTATAATAATTCCATTACGGGTGAGCGATGGGGTTATCCCGAGTTCAAGGGATATCATGCCGACGTTAGTTGGGTTGTTGTCGAAAACAAAGAAGCGCCTTTTACCCTCTATATGGCAGCGGGGAACAAATTTTTTCAAATGCTTCGCCCTGCGCGGGAGAAGGCGGCACTTGCCAACAACAACGTGGAACCCCCATTTCCCGAAGGCGCCATTGGCGTGTTGGACGGAATCAGCGCAATCGGCACGAAATTTCAGGCTGCAGACGTCATGGGTCCGCAAAGTCAGAAGAACGATCCCGGCGGATCCCCAATCAAAGGAAAGATATGGCTGGTTCTCTAGCAAAGCCATAACGGCTTTGACCAGTCTTGTAGTCCTTACTTGCGGAGAGTAAGAGATTAGCTCCGCGCGGCTTCGCCGTGCTCGCTGATCTCCGCAAGGAGAGGCTTAAGTCTTCATAAATTAACCGGGCGGCTATAGCCGCCCTTGTTTATTGTTCTCCGCACCTGGTCCGGGTAAACTCGTCCCATTGGCTCCAAACAGAAAGAAGATAAGCATATACAACTTTCCGGATATCATTATTGTGCCAGTTTGTACAATCCTAGTTCAGACAACGTTGGATTGAGTCTTGATGAAATTATCCTTACTCTTACTTCCCTTGCAGTTACTTTTTTAAACCTGATCAATCTTTTATAACCGACGGTTGTGCCTTTAGCCAGTTCTTTCCATTCAATGCCATCTTTATATTCAAGCACGAAATGCTCGATCCGCTGACCAACGGCGATATTTTCCTGGAGACACAAAACATCAAAGGTCTTGCTGCCGGGCAGTGTCAACCCGATGACGGCGGTGGTATCGTTTTGTCTGGTAGTGAAGTATGTGTCATAATTCCCATCCAGCATGGCTTTTGCATTTATCCCATTGTTTGAGCTTACAGCGGCTCCCGCGGCCAGGTTGGTTTTAAATGTTTTATCCAATAACCGCCG
>Ga0105239_10001141_pt1 | contig 36571 bp, 20 predicted proteins | sample KBSC44metaG_FD_92761 | JGI IMG/M metagenome (GOLD analysis project Ga0105239, IMG submission 92761) | Corn rhizosphere microbial communities from Kellogg Biological Station, Michigan, USA - KBS C4-4 metaG | ecosystem: Host-associated > Plants > Roots > Rhizosphere > Soil | place: Michigan, USA... | reverse complement strand
ATGCATTTATACCTCTGGTTGGCTTTGAATGGAAAAATATCAGGCTCATGTTTACTTATGATGCTACCACATCTTCACTCAATCAGTACAACCATTCGCGGGGTGCTTTTGAGTTTGCCCTGATGCAGCATGGGTTTTATAATGAGTACAATGGGGACAGGCGGCAGTCTATGTGCCCTTCTTTCAAATATTAGAATACTTTTGATGGTACAATACTTGTTACTCACCATCCCATTAAACAATTGAAAACAGGAATTTTGGTTAAGAAAAGCTTGATATTTATAGCCTTGTTTATAACCTGGGCTGTAAAATTAGTGGCGCAGGCCCCGTCTGCATTTGAATTCGTTGAAAATAAAGGACAGTGGGACAGCCAGGTAAGATTTAAAGGCACGCTGAATGCGGGCAGTTTCTATCTCGGTAAAAACGGCTTTACAGTGGTACAGCATAATGCCGATGACCTGGCGCAATATCTGGGTGATCACCGGCAATTCACCGGCCAAAACAGCCCGGCGCAGGCTTCCGGCAGAAATCAAAAAGCCAGAAACCTTTCAAATCAGCAACTGACGTTTCAACGCCCCGACAGTATAGGCACCGTTCGCTCCCACGCCTACAAAGTTCAGTTTGTTGGCGGCGCTGAAAATCCTGTGGTTATTCCCGATAAAGTACTGCCCGGCGTAGCCAATTATTTTATCGGCAACGACCGTTCAAAATGGGCAACCAATGTAAGATCGTACGCGGCCATTCTGTATAAAAATGTTTATCCCAATATTGATGTACGCTACTACTCCGAAAACGGCCATCTGAAATATGATCTCATCGTAAATCCCGGCGGTAATGTAAATGATATCGCTATGCGTTACGATGGCGCCGATAAACTTTCCATTAAAAATCAGGAACTGGTTATTAAAACATCGGTTGCTGAGGTAAAAGAATTATATCCTTATTCCTATCAGTTTGATCAGGTCCATGGCCGGCAGGACGTATCCTGCTCCTATAAACTGGAAGGTAAGAACATCATACGGTTTAATGTAAACAACTACTCGGGAAACAGCACGCTGATCATCGATCCCACACTGATCTTTTCATCCTATACGGGCAGCCCTATTGAACAATGGGGTTTTACTGCTACGCCTGGTCCTGACGGATCTTTTTATTCAGCAGGTATTGTATTCGGCAGCGGTTTCCCCGTTTCACCGGGCGCCTATAAAACAGGTTATTCACGCGGCGGCCATATGGGAATAGATATCGGTATTTTTAAATTTACGCCCGATGGAACGCAACGCTCATATGCCACTTATTTGGGAGGCACTGAAGATGAATTTCCACACAGCCTTATTTGCGATGGACAGGGCAACCTGGTTGTATTGGGAAGAACGTATTCAACCGACTATCCCGGTACACATATTGGCAACGACGGCGGCTGCGACATGGTAGTAACCAAATTAAACAGCACCGGCACGGGTATCATCGGCTCACTTCGTATAGGAGGCCAAGGCAATGACGGATTGAATATTGAAGACCAGATGGAAAGTGAAAATCACAAGATCAATTCATTGCTGAGAAACTATGGTGATGATTCACACAGTGAAGTGATACTGGATGCTGCCGCGAATATTTATGTGGCCGGACAAAGTCAGTCAGACGATTTTCCTACAACATCCAATGTTTTTCAGCCAAAAAGAAAAGGCGCTCAGGATGGTGTGGTGTTAAAAATAAACCCCGATTGTAATTCTATTATCTGGGCCAGTTTTCTAGGTGGCTCACAGAATGACGCAGCCTTTGTACTGGCGCTCCGCCCGTCAACACAGGAAATTTATGTATCGGGTGGAACCGAAAGCCATGACTTTCCGGGCATGACAGCAGGTGTGTATAAGCAAACCATGAATGACACCGACGTGATCGACCCTTATGTATCCATCATTTCAAATGACGGTACCACGCTTATAAAAAGCACATATATGGGTACAAAGTCAGTGGACATCAATTATGGCATTCAGTTCGATAAAGACAGTTATCCCTATGTGCTGGGGGTTACCCGCGGAAGCTGGCCTGTAACCAGTAACGTTAATTACTTTAACCAGGACGCGAAACAATATATCGTAAAACTGCAGCCCGACTTATCGGCAATGGTTTATTCCACCACATTCGGGAATGGCAACAGACCAAATATTTCTCCTGTAGCCTTCCTCGTTGACCGGTGTGAAAACGTGTACGTTTCAGGATGGGGCGGATGGTATCTGCCACCTCCAAAGTATATAGATCCTTATGATCTGGCAGGTACTGCAGGTATGCCTGTTACGGCTGATGCTATGCGTAAGGTAAGCGATAACCGTGATTTTTATTTCATTGTTCTTACCAGGAACTCGAACTCTTTATTGTACGGAACCTTTTTTGGGCAGGATGGTGGTTTTGGCGAACACGTTGATGGCGGCACAAGCCGGTACGATCAACAGGGTGTTATTTATCAGGCGATGTGTGTATGTTATGGTAATGGCCTGCAGGATTACCCGGTGTCATCACCCTACCCTACTACGCCGAATGCATGGTCGCCCGGAAACGGAACAGGAAACAAAGGATGTAACCTGGGCGCTGTAAAAATCTCATTCAATTTTGCGGGCGTGGGATCGGGGCCCAAAGCTTATTTTAATAACGCATTTGATACAGTAGGTTGCATACCTTTTACAGTTACATTTAAAGATACCGTACTGGATGCGAAAACTTATATCTGGAATTTTGGTGACGGCTCCGGTGACGTTAAAACCGACAATTACGATGTAACCCATACATTTAATAAGGTAGGCGCTTTTCGTATAAGCCTGGTCGCCATTGACTCTACTACCTGTAATATCGCAGATACTGCCTATGTAACTATTCATGCGCGCGACGATTCTGTTCACCTTGCCTATCTGGCAACCAAATTACAACCGTGCGAAGCGTTATCGTACAAGTTCGATAATACATCTACTTTCCCGCCGGGCAAGCCTTTTAATGCCAATAGTTTCATTTGGGATATGGGTGACGGTACACGTTTAACGCCGGCACAATTATCTGTCACGCATGGCTATGCTTCGGCAGGTACCTATATAACAAGGCTTATTCTGAACGATACGTCCTATTGTAACTCGCCGGATTCTATTTCAAAAACCCTGCGGGTTTCGCCACTGGTGAAAGCAAAGTTTGAAACGCCGCCTTATGGTTGTGCACCTTATACAGCGGTGTTCAATAATACGTCACTGGCGGGGCAACAGTTCTCGTGGAATTTTGGCGATGGCTCTACATCTTCGGAGGATAACCCAACGCATGAATATACCAATGTAGGCACTTATCATGTTTCGCTGGTAGCTGTTGATTCCAGCACCTGTAATAAGATTGATTCAACGTCAATGGATATAACTGTATATCCGTTGCCTGTTGCTGATTTTACAGCATCACCTGTACCACCCGAGGTAAATAAACCGACTGTGTTTACCAATTCATCGACGGGCGGTACGCGATATGAGTGGCTGTTTGGAGATGGAGATAGTGCCATCAGAAAGACTACTGATACGGTAATGCATCAGTATAATTCAACCGGCACTTTCAATGCCTGTTTGATCGCCTTCAATGACAGTGGGTGTACAGATACGGTTTGCAAATCTGTTGATGCGATCATTAATCCATTACTCGATGTGCCGAATGCATTTACACCGGGTCGTTTTGGTCGCAACGCAATTGTAACTGTAACCGGTTTTGGTATTACCAAAATGAACTGGAAGATCTACAACCGCTGGGGCAAGCTGGTGTTTGAATCAACAGACCGCTATTTAGGATGGGATGGCACCTACAAGGGAGAACTGCAACCCATGGATGTATATGCCTATGTGCTGGATGTGGAATTTTTTGATGGAAAGAAACTGAGAAAGACGGGTGATATAACGCTGATACGCTAGATATAAGAACCAAAATACAAATGGCAAGAACCAAAAAATAAGAACCAAAAATTTAAATCATAAAAAAGGAACAGAGGCAGCTTTGTTCCTTTTTCGTTTTTCCTTATATCCTTTTGGGTTCTTGTATTTTGTTTTTCTATTTTTATCTATGCTGTTCATATAAATTAACCGGAACAGACTCCTGCAATAACTTCATTTCACTGTCAGTAAGCAATGGCGTGTTTAAAGCCTGAACAGCTTCTTCCAGTTGCTGCATGGTTCTTATGCCGGGAATGGCCGATGTTATGGAAGGATGCTGCAATACAAACTGCAGGGCTGTTTCGGCGGCATTTCTTTTTTCATTGGATATAGTATGAACGGCTGCGGCGGCCTGTTGAACCTGCTGCGCTGTATAATTCAGGTATGTTTTGGATGGTTTATTTACCAGTAATCCCTGTGCAACCGGCCCTCTTGCTAATACACCAATATTATTTTCACGTAACATGGTAAGGCATGATTCTTCGGGCCGCCTGTCTAACAGGCTGTATTGCATCATTACACTCACGATATTCGAGCGTTTGATATATTCCCGTATAACATTCGGGCGAATGGAAGAAATGCCATAATAACGTATTTTACCCTGTTGCTGCAATTGTTCAAATGCGGAGATGGTTTCATCTATGGGATCATCAATAGTTCCGCCATGCAACTGATACAGATCAATATAATCAGTCTGTAATCTCTTTAAACTTTCTTCTGCGCAGGAAAGAATGTATTCTTTCTTTGGATTCCAGTTCCACCCGCTGCCATCGGCACGCCACTGATTACCTGCCTTGGTGGCTATAATTACATCTTTTCGTTTTGCCTTAAGCGCTTTGCCTACGGATATTTCATTTAATCCTTTTTGATACAGATCGGCGGTATCAAAAAAGTTAACGCCCAACTCCATGGCATGATGCAATAATTTTTCATTGGCGGCCTGGTCATCATCCAGCGACATACATCCAAAACCGATCCGGCTGATATGCAGATCGGATTTACCTAACTGCTGATATTTCATGGTGTAAAGGTCGGAAAAAATAAAACGGTGGCCCTTTTTCAGAACCACCGTTTCAAGTATTTAGTAAGCTATGCTGTTATATTACCATCTGAAATCTATCCATAATGTTCCGCTGAGCGGTTCATTGCCTTTAACACTCTTCAGGCTTTTTGAAGCCGTAGAGGTTTCTGTTGTTTGATATTTACCTAAACCACCGATGGCGTGCATGAATCCTATATTTCCATTTTCAGGGAAGGGCGGATTAGCAAAATCATTTGATGCCATACCTGCCTGCAGCGGATTGAATAACTGAAGGTACAGGTCTGACTGATCGGTATAGATAGTGAAGTTACCCATGTTGGTCTGGAATTGGATCCAGTATATTTCTGAGTGCCAGCCTTTGAATTCTCCATTCTTTGCTGCTTCACCGGTTTTGTTTGATTTTTCCCAGATACCGATCTGCTGGCCTTTCATACGGTTTTTCCAAACCTGCCAGGGACCACGTCCCATCCATTTCATGCCAACGATCTTATCTTCGGGATATTTAAAGGTTATACCTGTGTAATCAGCGGGGCCTTTTCCGATAGTATACTGGTATTCCATTTTAGGAAGGTCACCAGTTTTAAATGTCCATCTTACAAACAAAGTATTTTCACCTTTGTAAGTAATTTCTACTGTGTGCACATTATCCTTTTCGAGGTGTTTAAAATCTGCCATGGTAGTTTCAGCACCTGCGAGGAAAGGGCCGATGAAAGGGATATCACGTTTTCCGCAATATACCTTTGTAAGGTTACCATTCTTTTTATCAAAGATATAGTTGATACCATCTGTTACAAGTGAAAGGAAGTTATCATCTTCTGTACGCATGATGGTAGAAATAGAAGCAACTTCAGGAGCGGTTTTCAATACATCGGCTGGTCTGTGAACGGGCCAGTTCTGTGTATAAATTTCATTGCCTTTTGCATCATATACGCTAACGAGCAGGGCGTCTGAAATGGTTGTCATACCAGCGGGCAATGCCAGCTTTACTACACCTTTTTCGCCGGGGCCTGTATAAGGAGATACGCCTGTACCTTCAGCAACAATACCATAGGTAGTGCGTCTTTCAGTAGCTTTCGGGAAAAGGACGAGCTTCCAGTCGAAACGGCATTTATTTAAGTTGGTATATAAATAATGGTTTTCAACATTCAGGTTACCGTTGAAATTAACGTTGATGTTACCTGCGTCAAAAGATACGGGAGCAAATGTTTCTTTAATAGCGTAATAGTTGGCTCCTTTATCGTCGCTTTCTGCCTTGTCATCTTTATAGGATGATATGAAGGCGCCTGAAAACTTAGATTTATTTGACATTTCATTCCAGAAATCGTCCAGACCAGCAGCACGACCGCCAACATATATTCCATTACCTATTTCAGAAGGATAAGATGCGTCTGTACCGTATAATATAGAATTAGCTACATCTTTAAAATCAGCACCCTTTTTAGTGTCTGCGTCTTTTGAGGTGGGGTGAATGATAACGCGTTGTTGCAGATCGGCGCCTTTACATTCATTGTCGAGGCTTTCGGTGCTCAGCGACCACATTACAACAGAAGGATGGTTTACATCGCGTAATACAATTTCTTTAATATGCTTTTTGGTAGCATCGGGGGTTTTACCGGTATTAGCGAGTTCGCTGATAACAAACAAACCAAGTGAATCGCACATATCGAGGAATGAAGGATCGATCGCGCCTTCGGGTGCACGAACGGCGTTCATATTCAGGTCCTTTATGGTATTGATATATTGCAGGTTTGCGTCAGCTGATCCACCTTCACGTCTGTTGATACCTTTAAAAATTACTTTGGTGCCATTTATAAAGATGCCTTCTGCTCCTTTTGATTCAACGGTTCTGAAACCAAACTTCTGGGTGAAGCTATTTAACACCTGTTGTGAAGCATCTTTAATATTAACTACTGCCTGGTATAAGTGCGGATTTTCGGGGTTCCAGGTTTTAACCTGTGAAAACTCTTTTTTGATCTCGGCTTTATCGGTAGCGGCAACCTGTATGGGTGCGCCAACAATTTTGCCGGTGAGGTCCTGCACCTGTACTTCAATAAACTGGTCAGGCTTGGTGTTACTACTAAATACATTGATGGCAAAATCGCCGCTGGCTTTGGCGTCGATCACGACTCTTTCAACAGAAGCGTCGAAGAATTTTTCACCGGAAGCCTTCCACGCAACGGCAACATTCTGCTGACCGTACAGTGTGGGTGCCAGTAATTTAGCTAAAGCGCCATTGTTATGGCTTTTAGCATCATTAAACGCCCAGGATGCGGCATCTGCTTTATCTATGCCGGATAAAATTGGGGTATAGGGTTCCTGTGAAAGGACACGTGCAAAAATCCCTTGCAGGATTGCTAGAAGCAGGATAGTTTTTTTCATTTCAGGTGTATGGATAAGCTACTAAATAGTTTCAGACCTACCGCTGAAAAACTACTTGCAAGAGTGATAACCAAACTGCATTAACATTACCCCAGCGGTTAATTGCTTTCTGCGAGTTTATAAGGTTAGGGTTATGCATTTCCCATACTACAAGATGTGCGTACAAAGTCGGCTTCAACAGGATATTGGTACATTTTGCCCTATGATGCCTCACTCATTCACATTTCATATACAGGAAACATTCTATAGGTAGTTTCTGCGAACGGTGCAATATAATACTAAATTTTGTTTTGTCTAAGCGTTTTACCAGTCATTTAAATAGGTATATTTTGCTCATTGTTTAGCTTGTCAATTCCGCTCCGGAACGCTATTCCCTCAAAACAGTCTCAATTTCACTTAACTCGTCCTGTGTGAACTGTAAGTTGTTGAGACAGGCCAGGTTATTATCCAATTGCTCTATTGAACTTACTCCAATCAGCACCGTTGTAACCCTTTTATCTTTAAGCAACCAGCTGAGCGCCATCTGCGCAAGGCTCTGCCCACGCCGGGTTGCAATATTGCTCAGATTATTAATTTTTGCAAGTTTTTCGGCAGTTATATCATTGGTCTTTAAAAAGCCATGGGCTTTGGCGGCCCTTGAACCGTCAGGGATACCTTTAATATATCTGTCGGTCAACAGCCCCTGCGCGAGTGGTGAAAACGGAATACAACCTACACCGTATTCTTCGAGCGCATCGAGTAAACCATTCTCAACCCATCTTTCAAACATGGAATATTTCGGCTGATGTATAAGGCATGGTGTGCCCAGTTGTTTGAGTATTTCAAAAGCTCTGCGGGCTTCGGGCGCCTGATAATTAGAGATGCCTGCATAAAGGGCTTTACCACTTTTTACAATATCATGCAGGGTCATCATGGTTTCTTCAAGCGGTGTATCAGGGTCGGGGCGATGCGAATAAAATATATCTACATAGTTTAACCGCATGCGTTGCAGACTCTGATCAAGGCTTGACATGAGGTATTTTCGCGATCCCCAGTTACCATAGGGGCCTGGCCACATGAGATAACCAGCCTTTGTAGATATTATTAATTCGTCTCTTAAATAACCTGAAAAATCTTTTTTAAGTATGGCGCCGAAATTCTCTTCAGCCGATCCGGGAGGAGGACCATAATTATTGGCAAGATCGAAATGTGTAATGCCTTTATCAAAAGCATGCCTTACTATATGGCGGCCTTTTTTAAAATCATCTACCCCACCGAAGTTATGCCACAAACCTAACGACAGCGCCGGCAATAATATGCCACTATTGCCACAGCGGTTGTAGCGCATGGAATCGTAACGCGTTGGTTGTGGGGTATATGGCATAGTTGCTATTTGAAACAAGTTCTCCCGTTCAATACTCAAATGAACACTGAGTATTGATTATTAAATAGTGTTTTCACATTACAATTCCATCTTCACGTGTTACCTGGAATAACCAATTTTGTACTGCATCGCCTCCAGTGCATTGGCCACATATACCAGCGGGGCATTCCAATTGATCGCTATTTCATTGCTGGCATAAGAACAAGAATTATCTAAATATGATTCAGCCGGTAATTGTGAGGGGTACCCTGCACAATGGTCCTGCTGACCGGGATTCGGCCCACCTGCCAGTAAACCCGGCACCGGCTGCTCAATACCATCCGCCACGGAAGGCCGGTGATGCGGATGCATCGGACTTTTGTAACCTAAACCGGTTATAAAACAGTATCCGGTGGCATTGCGACCTATAACATAATCCAGGTTCTGCAACGCGTAATCCATATAACGCTTTTTTCCACTACTTAAGTACGCATTAACCAGAATAATACTTTGATTTAATGCCAGGGCATTACTACCCCACACAAAATCACCCCTGGTTTGGCCTACTATTGTTCTAAACGCTACATCCCCATGATTAATTATGTTATCGGCAAAAACTAACAATTGTTGCTTTAACAATTCAATGTTAACGACTGTTTGTTTTGGTAAATCTATCTGCCTGCGTAACAAGGTATAACAACCCAGCATATGAACATTACCCCAGCTGGGTACATTAAAAGGAACGGCTATATATTGTTTGATTGTCTGCAGGTATTTGCCGGCATAAGTTGTAGTATACAGCTCACAGGCGGCCCAGAACCATTCATCGGTAAAATTATAATCTCCGTACCCGCCGGTAGTTATTTTAGGCTCATATAAGCTGTTCATTTTATTCTGATCATATGCCAGTGAAGGATTTTGCAAAGCCCATTGCCAGGCCTTTTCTGCTGACGCCCGGCAACTATCTGATAAACCCGGCAGTTGTTTACCGAAGCTCTTAAAAATACGTGCGGCCTGCGCCATTACGGCTGCAAAATCAAGAGTAGCAGCCGTTCCCTTTTGTACTACATAGCGCGGCAGTTTTGTAACACCGGGCATTACCATACCATCGAAGGCGGCATTGGTGCATTTATTATATACGCCTCCGTCGTTGGGATCCTGCATGGTAAGCATCCATCTGAGATTATACAAAGCCTCATTTAAGATATCAGGTACTTTATCGGTGCTTTCAGGAATATTCGTAACCAATGTATCGAAGTAGCGGGGAAAATCTTCATAGGCCGATAACAAGGTGCCCATAGTAATACCGCTGTTCACTATGTATTTATTATAATCTCCGGCATCGTACCAGCCACCGGGGCAGGAAATAACCGTACCGGCAGGCCGCTGTGCCGTAGCAGCGGAAGGATGCACGAGTACTGCTGTATCAGGATGACCCGCAGCACGCGCCCACTGACCTGCATAACGCGCTTCGAGAGGCATAGATACCCGTTGAAAGTAATATCCTTTTAAAGCAGCAACAGCCGCTGCGTGTTGTGCATTCGGGTGAATGGTAAAAGAATATGAATTGCCTGCATCTTTTACATACAAAACATATTTACCGTTTTTTTGAAAGGAAGAAAAATCAGCTACACGTGCCGGAGCAGAAGAATAATCAGATTGTACAGCGTTGCCCAATGTGCCGGTATAAACAGTATCGTGCGAGCCTTCGCGAATGAGATAAAACTTGCCTGAGTTTACCGTACCTGTTACCACCGCAATCTTCGAGGCATAGGTATAGTATCCCAACTGATTTAATCGTATAGATTGAGCAGATATGATATTGCTGCTCATGGCAATAAGCGCAAGACAAAGAATTGACAACCGCATTTTTAAAAGTAACTATTTTTTTGGAAGGCTTAACGCACCACCAGCGTTTTGACGGTTGTACCTTTTTGGGTATCGATCTTTACATGATATACCCCTTTGGCGAGTGTACGGCCGCCATTCATTTGCTGAGCGGGTTTGTATTGCCGGCGATCGACTAGCTGCCCTGTTTCATTGACGATAGTAATATCAACAGGTTGTGCGGGAATAAAACCGGTAAAGCTGATGATGAACTTGCCATCTTTGGAAGGGTTGGGAAAGATCTTTATCAGTTTATTATTTGGATCGATATCCACTACAGCTGTTACGCTGCTTTTTTCAATCAATACAAATGAAGCAGATAAAGGCGGCAGGGTAATGCGAATATCGTTATTGGTAACTGCTGAGTTGGGCTTGAGATCAGCATAGTTGTCCGGGCCGCCGGCTACTCCTGACGGACCGTTACCATTGACGAGTACTTTACGTGAAAAATCGCCATTGTCATTAGAACCGGTGAGTGTATACCAGTAATAACGGGTACCGGGAACAAAACTCTGAAAACTGATCTGTGCAGTTTGTGTAGTGGTTCCTTTATTAACTACCACTACGCCTGCCTGCCCTGAACTAAAAGTAGAAGCATAGGCCACAATATCAGTGCTACCCGATACAGTGGAAGAGACCATTTGATCTCCAAAATATTTCTGAAAATAATACATGTGATAAAAAGAAGGCCGGGGTGTCCATTTGGCAACGCCGGGTTCATCACCGGCACTGAATGTTCCCTGATCATCGCCATTGTCCCATGCATTGGAAAGGTCCCAGCGACTGGCTTCACCATATTTATTCTTAATCAATTCGCCCAATACCAGATCTGCATGCATGCCATTGATATGCGATACCATTTGTTTTGAACCAACGGCAAAGATGTTATACTCCGTTAATGCAATAGGTTTTAATGGTGCACTGTTGGCTTGTGTATTTTGTTTCAGATATTGCATCATGCCGGTTGTATTGGTGGCTGCAGTAGCCAGAATATCGGGAGCCGTTGAATTGGTGTTATATGGTGTATAGTAGCTATGTACGATATAAAAATCAGCAACAGAAGATGCCTGCGTGAGTACACCCTGGTTCCAGGTTTTATCGGTATTGGTTTGCCATGATTGCGGCGCCTGTTCCAGTAACTGCACACCAATGTATATCGTTTTGCCGATCTGCTGGGCGGCTTTTTTCATGGAGTCAATAAACACCTTTGCATGTTTTCCATATAAATCGCCTGTGATAAATTCAGGCTGACCATCTTTATTCTTTGAAACATCAATGCGATAACCAGCCTGCCAGGTGCCATTGCTTTCATTACCTATTTCCCAGAATTTGGTACGGCCATTATCGTAACGCACCCAATTGGCAGCAAGATGTGCGGCAGCAGCAACGGGATTATTGGCAGTACTGTAACGCGCATAGCTGTAATTCACGGTAATAATACCGGTGCTGTTGGTTTGCTGCAACATGTTGTAATAATTGTTGAGCGATAAGGTCCAGCTGGCTGTATTATTACCGAACCAGTAACCGCCGGGTATTTTATTGGCATTTGCATCCCAGATGGAGTCTGGCGCATCGGCAGGTTTAACACCGGGGTCGGCATTCCAGAAATATACACTGCTGATATTACCACCGGGCATGCGAACGATGTTGGGAGAAAGATTTTTTATGTGATTGATCAATGTCGGCTCTGTTACCATCTGGGTCATGTAAGGGTTACAGTTGTTGCCGAACAGATACTTCGATACTTTGTTTACTACAGTAGCGGCATCTATTGTAATGGTTGTAGTGGCAGCAGCAGTTGGTTTGGCAACATCGATATATGCGGGAGAGGTTATATTTTTAGCCTGCCAGTCGTTCAAAAAAAATCCGGGGTCCTGAGCGTATGTGTGACCTGTAACAACGAAGATAGCGGCCAGCAAAAGGAGTATGCGAGTCTGATTCAGCAGTTGTTTCATAAGCGACGTGATTATCAAATTTAGAATTCACAGGAACCGTATTGTAATGATCATTATACTAATAAGGCTACTTTTTTAACCTGATCTTCGGCTTAAAAGGTGGGGTTAGAGACAATAACGAATTAATATGAACAACATTAAAGCCACAATTTCGTGAGAACCAAACGAATTTTCCACAAAGCGTAGCGCCACTGTTCTTTGGAGCCACCCAGGCCAGCCGGCCGAATCTATGGGGTATGTATGGTTTAAGTATGGTTTCATATGGTTTTCATACTTGAGGCATACTGTTTCCATACGGTTGGCATACCTGATCCATGCCTGAAGTATTCCGGAAGTATTACTGAGGTATTACTGAGGCATACATTCTTCATACTGTTACCATACTTTCTTTATACGGCAACCATACATAGTAGGGGAAAAATACGTGTCTTGCCGACCCTAATCAGAAATGTGTAAAAAAAACAATATTATGTCTTCGGGAAGTATTGCAGATAATAGGAATTTATATTATAATTGTTTTTCATAGAATTTATCAGTTATTTGAGTTAAGTCAACACAGGATTGTTTAATAAAGGTTGCCATTTCTGGCAACCTTTACTTGCTCTTGTTATAGTTGCCGCCAGGATGAAAGCTGCTAAGATAATTGCTCTGTGTTCCCCTGGGCCTTAGTGTCTTTGCGGACAAGATATTCAGAAGGTAATACGCCAAACTCTTTACGGAATGTACGCGCGAAATATTTGGGATTGTTAAACCCTACTTCGTATGCAATTTCAGAAACGGTTAACTGACTTTTTTCAAGCAGTCGTGCCGCTCTTTTCAAACGAATAGATTTTATAAAGTCAAGCGGAGATTTACCAGTAAGCGCCAATAACTTCTTATACAAAGCGACACGGCTCATGTGTAATGCGCGACTGAGGTCTTCTACTGAAAAATCAGGATCAGCAATATTCTTCTCTATTGCTTCCAGCGCCTGCCGCAGAAATTGTTCATCTACTGATGTAATACTGATCTCAGTAGGATTTACCTCAACCTGTTTCTGGAATAATTTACGCATGGCATCAGCCTGAGCCAGCAGATTTTTAATGCGCGATTGCAGCATTTCAAAACTAAACGGCTTGGTAACATAGTCGTTGGCACCCACCTGAAAACCTTCGAGTTTTGGTTCTGCGGCAGAACGTGCCGTTAATAGTATAACCGGTATGTGCGAAGTATCTGCATCGTGTTTTATTTTACGGCACAATTCCAGACCATCCATTACGGGCATCATTACATCGCTTACGACCAGATCGGGATGATGCTGACGTGTTTTTTCCCATCCCTCTGCCCCATTCACTGCTTCAAGTACGGTATAAGTCCTACGCAGGTTATCTTTCAGGTAAAAACGGATGTCTTCATTATCATCAACAATTAATATAACTGGTTTTTTACGGGCAGCTTTATCATTTTTAGCCGATCCTTCCTGCATTTCCTGAGCAGCAGTTGCTGCTTCATCATTTGCAGGCACATTAGCTTCTGCGGCTGCTGTATTTACCGGTAGCAATACAGTAAAGCAGGTTCCTTTGCCGGGCGCACTCTCTACCGAAATAGTTCCCTGATGCAAACGCACAAATTCTTTTGAGATGGCAAGACCAATACCGCTACCCTGGTTTAAGATGCTGCCCGGTACATTGTGTTGAAAAAACCGTTCGAATATTTTTTCATGCTCTTCTGCAGGAATACCAATACCACTGTCTTTTACTTTTATAGAAACATAGTTGGTTTGTTCGCCGTTGGCAGTAACAGCCTCCTGATCGAGCATTACCTGTATAGTGCCATGCTCAGGTGTAAATTTAAATGCATTGGAAAGCAGGTTAAATAATATACGTTCGAGCTTATCAGGATCGAATGATATGTGCAGCGATTCGATAGTAGTGGTGAAATTAAAGTGGATGTTTTTGGTTCCCGCCATATCGGTGAAGGAATAGCTTATCTCTTTTACAAAAGAAACTATGTCACCTACAGACGGATACAACCGCAGCTCCTGCATTTCGAGTTTTCTGAAATCGAGCAACTGATTTACAAGCGCCAGCAACCGGCGGGCATTGCGATAGATGAGCTGATACTGTTTTTTCTGTTCCGGTTCACGGCTTTGTTTGAGCATTTTTTCAACCGGGCCCATGATCAGCGACAAAGGCGTTCTGAACTCATGGCTTACGTTGGTGAAGAATTTCAGCTTCAGCAAGTCAAGCTCATGCACGCGCTCGGCTTCTTTCTTTTGCTGCGCCAACTGAAAACGCATATGGGCTCTTTGAATAGTAAGGCGCCGTGCAATAAACAAAATGGCAATTATCAGCAAGGCATAAATAATAAACGCCGGTATGGTGCGCCAGAAAGGTGGCAATATAGTTATTTGTAAAGCGGCGCCTTTTTCATTCCATATTCCGTCTCCATTACTGGCCCTTACTCTGAAAATGTATTTACCGGGATCGAGGTTGGTATAGGTTACCTTGCGTTGCGTGCCATCAGTAGTGAGCCAGTCGTTATTAAAACCTTCCAGCTTATAGGCATATTGATTCTTCTCGGAGTTGGCATAATTCAATGCGGCAAACTCCAGTGAAAAAATGTTCTCCTTGTATTTGAGTGTTATTTCCTTTACGTCAGAAATAGTTGTGTTTAATAAAACCCGGTTATTGATGACTTCGCCCGGCTGAGGGCTTTTATCAAATACGTGCAGATCAGTAAGTACTACTTCGGGCACAATGGTGTTATGGGATACGGCGAGCGGATTGATTATATTGAATCCATTGGCGCCGCCGAAGATCAACTCACCCCGTCTTGTTTTCCATGCGGCGTTTTCATTGAACTCACGTCCCTGCAAACCATCACGCTCATCATAGTTTCTGAATTGGAGCTGAACGTTATAATTGAGACCTGATATAAATGCTCTTGAAACACCATTGGCAGTACCCAGCCAGAGTGTATGGGTATCGTCCTGCAGCAACGTGAGCACATTGTTATTGGATAATCCGTTTGCTTCATTAAAGTGGCGGAAAGAGCCGGTCGTTTTATCAAACAAATTCAAACCATCGTGTGTAGTCACCCACATACGCCCTTGATCGTCTTTCAGCAAAGCGGTTACTCCATTGTTACTTAAACTTTGTGCATCTTTTGAATTGTGAACATAGTTGCGAAAGCTGCCGGTTTTGTAATCCATTATGCTGATGCCCTGCTCAGTACCTATCCATAAATTGCCATCGGTGTCTTCGGCAAAAGCAGCCACGTAATTAGAGATCAGCCCATTGGGAGCTTTGCGATAATGATAAAAGATCTTTTTCTCCCGATCAAAACGGTTCAGTCCGCCGGAAAGCGTGCCTACCCACAATTGCTGATGCGTATCTTCATATATTTCCCAGATGTTATTATCAGAAATGCTGTTGGCATCAGCCGGATTGTTTTTATAATGAATAAAGTTTTTGCCATCGAAACAATCAAGACCGCCGTAGTAGGAACCGATCCATAATTTTTTTTCATGATCGATGCATAAGCTAACGATCACATCATTGCTGATGCTGTTGGTATTGGCTGCATTGTGTTTGTACGTGCGAAACGTACCTGCTGTACGATCGTAGTAAATTAATCCGCCCCCATTGGTGCCGATCCACAGGTTGCCTTTATCATCTTCTACAAAACGGTTGATGTCATCATATGGTATGCTGCCGGGATCAGAAAGCAGGTGACGGTAAACAGGGAATTTAATAATGCTTTCGTGGTAATAATTAATTCCTTTTTTATAAGTGCCCAGCCAGATGATGCCGGTATTGTCGCGGTAAATGGCATTGATGCTGTTCTGACTAAGGCTTTTGGTATCTTCAGGCTTACTTTCAAGATACAGGACGGCTCCGGTGTTTTTGTTCAGCAGATTTACACCACCATGATCGGTACAGATCCATAGCAGTCCATTATTATCCTGCTGAATACCGGTAACCAGGTTATTATTTAAAGGGTTCTTTGCTGCATCGCGATGAAAATGGTTCAGTGTATTGGTGGCAATACGATAATTAAAAACACCCTGCGGATAATTTTCAGTAAAGATCCATAGATCACCGTCGGCATCGGCAAAGAGTTTATATCTTAATCCATCATCCGTTTTTTTAAACAGGTCATCCTTACTGAAAATAATTTTACCGGCAGCAGTGTTGATGCCCTGCAACAGGCCATCAGTATACATAACCCATATATTGCCTTTGCTGTCGGCACAGAGACCAGTAATTTCAGGTGTATTATTTTGTACAGGCTGCCGGGCAAAACGGCGGGCAGCATGTGTAACCGGGTTATATACACTAAGTCCGTACCCTGTTTGAGCAAACCAGAAACAACCCTGTTTATCTTTTACAATACCGGTAACAGGTGCGGCAGGTAAAGATAACTGCTTGCAATAAGCTAGTACGTTGGAGTTTGCTTTTTCTGAAACAGGATCAAAAATGCTTTGTCCGTAACGGGTATCTATCCAGAACTTATTATCCGGACCTTCCTGCATTTTCACGACCATGTCGTCGTTCAGCGACGCAGAATCATTTTCGTTATGGTGGAATACTTTGAATGTGTATCCATCGTAACGGTCAAGCCCTGACCCGGTGCCGAACCACATAAATCCTTTGGCGTCTTTTAAAATGGAGCTAACCTGATTATGGGATAATCCGTTTGAAATATCCAGGTGCGAAAAGGGATATTGTACCGGTTGTGGGTAAACAGGAATAAAATAGAGCAAACAGACAATCGCAATAAGTAATAGGCGGCTTTTCATCATGAATCGGCAATCGCACTTCGGTTATTAACGTATATATGACATTATACCGATTGTTTGTGATGCGCGAACGGTAAATTTAAGGAAAAGCTACTTTCAGTATTGTCTTCAATTCACCTAAAAGTATTTTCTTCTGATTGATTAATGAGTTAAATGCTATTTAACCGAAGTTCGGTGCCCGGTATACCCCGACTTGATTAATCTGCTACAGGTAATGCAGGCTTCAAAAAGTAAAGAAATGTTAATAAAATTACTTTAAAGTTAATAGTAATGGCAATATTTTTGTGATTGAACGAAAGAAGTAACTTTAAAGTGAATATATTTGCAACGATTGAAGAATTTATCGGTTATAATATGGTGACTTATTACACTGTAAGGTGTGAAGGCGCATTGTTATCTGAAACCGACAATTTCTTTGAAAGAATGGCGGGGGAAGTTAAATATTTAGAAAGCGCGATTGATCTTAGGCTTTATTGCCATTGGGTAAATGAGAGGATAGTAATTTTATTTAACGGTGGAATAAAAACTACTAAACTTGCACAGGATTGCTCAAATGTATCACGGCATTTTTATAATGCGCAAACATGGGTCAAACGATTAAATGAAATTGGCATTGAAACCAACGGAAGAAAAATAACTAACCTTAACGATTTATACTTTAACTACTAATTATATGGCATCAAAGGTTTATGATAGATTGCGAAAACAGGTAAAGCCTGAGAACAGGCAGTTCATAGAAAAAAACCTGGCTATTTGTAAGCAGATAAGGCACATTTTGGCTAATCATGCAACTATTAATTCCCAAAAAGCCTTAGCTGAAGCTTTGCAAAAAGAGCCAAGCGAAATAAGCAAATGGCTCAGCGGTTTTCATAATATTGGCCTTGAAAACATTACCAGAATGGAAGCAATACTGGGAACGGATATTATTTTGACTGACGAACAGGCAAAAGAAAAGTATTCAGGCAATAGCAATGAGAACTATATAATATTTAAGTCTGTACGTTTAAAAGATGAAAGCCTGGTTATACCCCATCAGAATTATTCTATAAACAAGGCAAAGAGATTTACCAGTAAAACTGAAAAACTAAAATCGCATCGTAAAAAAGATCAGGGATTATTTGAATTCGCTTAAGATTATGGCAAAAAAAACAACATTTCAAATCGACAAGATAACATACCTGAAAATAAGAGAAATTGAATTCTCTTATTTAGCACCCGATGATTTTGTCGTAGATGAAAACCCCGAAACTATTCATTTCAGCCTTGATGTGGTTAAAATGGTTGACCCTGAAGAAGGAATTGTACGTTTAGTTTTTACATTGCACGTTAACACAGGACTTGAAAATAAAAAAGAGGTAAAGGGCACCTACATCACAGAACATCTTTTTCAGATAAACGGTTTTGAAGATTTAATCGCCAAAACAAATGAAGACTTTGAAGTCGATGAAGCTTTAGAAACTGCTCTTACTTCACTCGCTTACTCTACCATGAGAGGATTATTCTTTAAAAAATTCGAAGGCACCTTATTTTCCAGATTCATATTACCAGTTACTAAACTAGTTAACTGATGGTTTCCATGGCTCTACGTTCCTGCGGGTTTCACCCGCAGCTATTCATATTGAAGCCCGGTAGGCTTCGGCTTAAATTCGAGCATTTAGAATAAGCAAAAACTGAAACAGGTTTCGAACACTTATGCTAAAAGCTTCGCAGAGCAACGCGGCTACTCTCTCACCTGCCCGTTACCGCGCAGCAACCATTTTTCAGTAACGAGTTTTTCGAGTGCAAAGGGACCGCGTGCGTGTAGTTTTTGGGTAGAAATGCCTATTTCGGCGCCGAGGCCCATTTCCTCACCATCAGTAAAACGGGTAGACGCATTGGAATAAACAGCTGCAGCATCCACTTCCTGCATAAAACGCTCGCAATGCTTTTTGTTATTAGATACGATAGCTTCTGAGTGTTTGGTAGAATGTACCTGAATATGCTCCAGCGCTTCATCGATATTCTTCACCACTTTCACGGCACATTTTAAATCCAGAAATTCCCTGTCGAAATCTTCAGCACCGGCTTTTTGTAAATGCGGATAACCTTTTAATATTTTCCATGCTTTGTTATCGGCAAATACTTCAACCTGATACTTGTTAAATAAAGGTTGTAACTGATTTAAAAATGCGGGGGCCACCGCTTCATCTACCAATATGGTATCAACGGCATTACAAACCGAAGGACGTGATACCTTGGCATTCACCACAATGTTCAGCGCCTTTTTTATGTTAGCTTCTTTTTCTACATAAATATGGCATACACCCGCGCCGGTTTCAATAACAGGCACGAGGCTGTTCTTTCTAACAAACTGGATCAGCGAATCAGATCCGCGTGGGATCAATACATCAACATATTTTGTTGCGGTGAATAATTCCTGGACAGTTTCCCTGTCAGACGGCAGCAGGGTTACACAGTCAGGATCGATATCATTTGCCTTGAGTACCTTTTTAATTAACCGGATGGCTGCCTGATTGGTATTTTCCGCTTCACTGCTTCCTTTCAATACACAACCATTTTGACTACGCAAGCAAAGTGCGGCAATATCGAAAGTGACGTTGGGTCTTGATTCATAAATGGCTCCCACTATACCTAGTGGTACAGTGATCTTTTGCAGCTGCAGACCATTGTGGAGCGCACGCCTTTCGAGTGTTTTATTGGAAGGATTGGCCAAACGGCTGATCTTTCTGATGCTGCTGGCAATACTGCTGATGCGCTGTTTGTTTAATAATAATCTGTCGGTACGCGGATTATCGGGGTCCTGTTTTGCCACATCTGCCTCATTGGCTTTTAAAATAGATGCACTACTTTTTTCCAGTTCATCAGCGAGTTGCAGCAACGTAGTTTTAAGCTGTTTATCAGTTGCGCGGCGCAGGTGCACAGCCGCTTTCCAGGTTTTTATTATTAACGGTTCAATTTTGTTCATTCAGGCCTTTTTAAAAAATTACGATATCATCGGCATGCGCAGCCAATACATTCTTTTGTGAAATACCATCACGTATGGCAGCGGTATCGAGCTTTACTTTGGCTACGCCGATAATGTTTTCTTCCTCATCTTTTATCTGTACCACTTCACCGGCGGCAAATTTACCCTGTACATTGGTAACCCCTACTGTTAATAAGCTGCGGCGCTGGCGAAGTGCTTTTACAGCGCCCTTATCAACTGAAATAGTGCCCAAAGTAATAGAGCCACTGGCGAGCCATTTCTGACGGGCTTTTAAATTAGATGACTGGGGTACAAAGGTAGTTCCGTTTTTACCGGCAAATGCATCGGCAAAAGGCGTTTTTCCATCCAGTCCGCAAATGATCACTTTAATTCCCAGTGAGCTTGCCAGCCGGGTAAAGGTGAGCTTTGATGTCATGCCACCCAGCCCCAGTGTGCTTTTACCGGCCTGAACATAGCCCATCACTTTACCATCGATCTTTTCAATTACGGGAATGATCTTTTTCTCATTATCCATAAATCCGCCTACGGAAGTGCAGATTATAAGTGTTTCGGCGTCAAAACCGATGGCGATGAGGGTAGCCAGTTCATCATTATCTGAAAATTTCAGCTCTACATTGCTCACGAGGTCATTTTCATTCACGATAGGCAGAATACCATTTTGCCAGAAAGCTTCAAAAGTATCTTTTAACTGTACAAACTGAAATCGGTTTGAGAAGTGATGCCGTTCGCACAATGCCTGGGCAACGGGTATGTTGAATTTTGCAAAATGCTTTTGGTACAACTGGATGAGTAAAGGATTGCCTACGGCTGCTGCCGCTTTTCGTTCGGTAATGCTTCCTTTATAGTTTTGAATATATACTTTACCGCTGCCCACTGCTCCACTGGAAACCAGCACCACCCGGTGGGCGGCAGACAGATCAGCAATTTCTGAAGCCACCTTTTTAATAATGGAATGGCTGATAACACCTTCATCATCTGTAATCACCGCCGTGCCTAACTTAATAACTAAAACCGGTTTTTGCATGGCGCAAAAGTAGTTTGAAAAACCGGAACTTAAGACTTCCGTGTATTTTCCTCCACACAAAAGTCACTCAATTCAACTGAAAATCAAAGTATTGCCGCAGGCACGTAGTTTTAGTATATAGTGGTAAAGAAGTCATATGAAAAGGTTTTATGGACTTATATTTCTTCTGATGACACTGTTTTATGCAAGCTGCGCGGCTGTTTCGGCCATTTTTAAAGCCGGCATGTGGTGGGGCATTTTTCTGGTAGTGGTTGTAATCGGCCTCATATTCTGGATCATCAGTAAGTTGTTTGGAGGGAAATAGCTGAAGCCAGAAGTCGGATGTGAGAAGTCTGAAGTAAGAAATAGCAAGAAATAAGAATACAGAAGGAGTGAATAAATCCACTCCTTCTTTTTATTTATTATAGTTTTTATATTCTACCTGGTTTGCGTCAAGGTATCAGATCTAAGGCTTTCAGGCTTCCGATCTCAATTTCTAAACTCCTGTGAGATCATTAAACCGTATTTGCCGCCATCAACTATACCAATACCCAGGCGGCCAAACTCGGGGCGCAAAATATTGGCGCGGTGACCGGGAGAATGCATTAATCCATTATGGGCAATATCCAGTGTTGGCGCAAGGGCCAGATTTTCCCCTGCATTGGTAAAAGTTATTCCGGCATCACGCATGCGATCGAAAGGGCCCTCGCCATTGGTGGCAACATGAGAGAAATACCCCCGCTGAAACATATCTACCGAATGCATACGGCCTACTTTGGTTAATTCAGGATCAGCTTTCAGGATGTTCAACCCCGCTTTGATACGCTCAGAATTTACAAGACTTATCATCAGGGCTTCCAGATCGGGCCGTGGCGGCGGAGCCATTACTTTAAAAGGAAGGATAACAGTTTCATTGGAGCCGGGTTTTACCGTTAACCGGTTCATGGTTCTTTCCACCTCAGTAAATACCGGCGACAATTTGGTTTCAACCCATTCGGCCGGTATGGAAAGCCGGTTTACAAACCGGCTTTCGCGCGTGGTGTTGGATACGCTGTTGCTGATGGGCAGGGCCAGTATTAAGGCAGCTACAACAACCGCGTGAATTACCCCATTACAAAAGCCGGGAATTATGCCCATAAATTTATTGGCGCCCTGATAGTGCGCATCTACCGGAATATCGTAAAGGATTCTGTTTGTGACTGCATTTGTTATTACACGCATGAGCACATAGGTAACAACAAATGTCAATGGCAGGGCCCATGCGCCTAAAGTGGGAATATATTTATTTACAACCCTGGTTAAATATGGATATAAAAAGAAAGTAGCGGTAATGCTAATGATTAGTCCCAGCAGATATAACAATTCCAGAATAAATCCCTTCCTCCAGCCATCCCAAACACCAAATGCAATGACCAAAATCAACAAAAGATCAACCCAATTCATAAAAAGCTTTCTGTTTCCTATTAAAACAAAAAAACCGTGCTATCGGCGTAAAGGCCATTCAGGATACTATTGTTGCCAAATTTCTACACTTTAACCCTTCGGCTGGTTCAGGAATGCAAGGATGCAGAGAGCTGATTACAAAAGAAAAGGCCCGGATAGAAATCCAGGCCTGTTAAAAATCCAATATCCTATGAAAAACCGATATACTAACGGTATTCGTGCTTCGTAAATTGTTGCGGATAAAAAAATATTTTTTTCCAGATTGTTTTTAGAGACGTTCCATCTTGAAAATGTGATGGTTATACGTTTTAAAAAGTCTACAGTACGGCGGGGTATCTGCTAAACGGGGATAGCCTGAGTAATCCACATTTTTATTGCATAAACCCTGAATCAATAACGCGCCCTACATACTTTTTATCCTGAATGATCCATGTTACTTCGTAATGACCAATAGCTTCACTGTTGACCATGTACACATAAATCCTATGTTTGTCGGCCGACAAAAAAACTGCGTCGTGGGTACGTATTGTACCACCATCTACATAAGTGAAGTCGGGATGAAACAGATCGCTGAACGCTGCAGGCGGTACCTGAATAGTATCCTTATTAACGATAACCATAACCGAACCTATGGTGGTGGTGGGTACACTTCCATAGTCGCCCCAGTAAGGTTTACCATCTATTTTTACCACATACTTTTTTTCGCCTCCGTAATAAGCCAGCTTATGTTTGGATGCATCAAAAGGAACGGCGGTAATAACCACTCTCATATTATTGCCTTCGAAAGTGATCGACTTCATATTAAAATCAACAGCGGGCAGTTTTTCAAGTGGGTTCTTGCCAATGCGTTCATCGATACCACCCAATGTAAAAGTGGCCAGATCGTCGCGGATCTCACCTTTCGGATATTTTGAGAAACCCTCCTTTTTAGGCCGGAGATCAGGCAAAGCCTCATCCTGTGCCACCGCATAAATACTCAAACCAAGCAGGCACAGGCATAAAAGAAATCGCATAAGAATTAAATTAGGGTTGAAGAATAAAACGGATAAAGCGAAAATAGAAACAAAAAGAGGATTTTATGCCAAAAGATTGTTAACAACAACCTTAGTACTTTATAAACCGTTTATTCTGATACCCCGTTGCGCCTTTTACTGTTATGGTATATATACCTGCAGCCAATGAAGTAACAGGCGCGGGTATGGTATTGATCCCTTTATTTACCAGTACAGTTTTGTTCATCAATACCTGCCCTGAAACAGTAACAATGGCCACTTCTACCCTTTCTGTTACAGGCGATGTGTAAACTACCTGCATGTATTCACTGGCAGGGTTGGGCACGAGGGCAAGCGCAGCCTTATCAATCGGTTTTTGAGCTACAATACTGTCGTTCGTTACATGGCGGGCGCCACTCTTTTTAATTAAGGTAAGAGATGCAGGCAATCCATTCACCAGACTAAAGTTAGCTTTTAATGAATCGCTGGTGCTATCGATATGCGCGCCGGATGGGTTGGAGTTTGTTGTCCAGTTGCCACTTAATGTTAACGAAACGGTAACAGGCGACGATACCCAGTAACTGACAGAATCAGTTGTTGTATTCAGATCAGGGCTGGCAATACTCACTCTTATTGTATCGCCGCTTTCGCGTATGCCAACGAGGGCTTTATTGCTTATACTTTTTACATACCCGATGTTAACATTGGAGGCAGGCTGAAAAAATACATATCCAGTTTCACTGGTAGGGATATATTTTACTGCATGCAGTGTGTCGGTTTTCTTTAATGCAGTATACACGCTTCCGCCGTTTAATGCATTTCGAAGATTGGTAAAATCTTTTACGGCAGTAAGCACCATTACATACTGATAACCGGCATTGGTGGGGTGTGAACCATGGCTGATCCATGCTTTGCTTACATTCGATGTATGCAGTGTATTTCCCAAACGTGATGAATCTACAGGAGGTGATTGCGATCCACGAAAAACGGTAATGCTATCGTTGCCTGAAGGAACCCAAAAAAATGTTTTCTGAGCAGTATACAGATATCTGCCTGACGACAACGTGGTATTAATCGTACCTGTAGTACCGGTAGTTGAATTAATATATATTGTAAGATTGGTAGTATCGGTTACCGCCTGAAAAAGATTGGTGGTTACATTACCCAGGCTATTACTTGTTTTAATTCCACTACCCAAACAAACCACCACTGTGTCAAAAGCAAATACCGATTTATGAAAAGCCAGGTTACTGGTGGTATAATTAACAGATGTAGAATCCTGTTTAAAATCAAAACCAAAGATCCCATCCTTTCCCATCGACAAGGCGCCGGCAAAACTTCCCAACTGGAACTCTGTTGCATTGTCATTCAAACACTGTAAACTACTATATGGCAACTGAACGGTGGTAGCGCCCGGTACCGTGTTCCAATCCCACCCGTCACCATTTTTTAAATAGCCTGTTGAAGAATAGTTGCCATTGTATAAGGTTTCAACAGCGCCATAACTCTGGTAACGTCCGTATCTGTTTTCTGTGGGATAAATTTCAGTTCCAAACAATTTATTAATAAAGCCTTTCATGGTTACAGTCCAGAGCCCCCTGCGCAACACACCTAACTGTGCATAGTTAAACTGATAAAAGGCATCCAGCGCAGCAGTGGGCACAGCATAAAAACTACTACCAAAAAAATAATTATATGCCGATGCCATAGCAGTATCGATACTGGTACCGGATAAATCGCCACCGACAGATACGAGCTTTTGAAATTCAACCGAACTTACCGGAAAAGGAGATGGGAACGGCGTACGGCCACACTCTGCATTGGCGTAGATAGCGCCGCTGTTGGTTTCGAGGAATAAAGTCTTTACCGCATTACTCATATTAGCATAGGCCGTATTACTTATTTTAAAAACCGTTCCTTTTAAAGCATATGCATCATCGATCCATGAGTTGAAGGCGTGCATATACGTTACATAATGCACCTGATGATGAAAACCAGTACCATCTGGTTTGATACCGTCACGACCGCCCTGACTGGCATAGGTATTCTGCTCAAGAAAACGGCTGAAAGATTTAAGATCGCGAACGGCAAGGCTGTCGGGAGACGTACCTGTACAGATAAGTCGTAATACAAAAGGTGTTTTTTTATACAGGTAATCTACATTCAAACCAGGTGTAACACTGGCAGCATAGATCTTGTTATATTCATTGCTCCACTTGAGCATTTTGATAACTCCATCCCGAAGGTTAGATGTGAGTACAGGTAGCGCCTGTAAAAAGCCTATGGAGAAAGTATCGCAATTGAGATAATCATTGGTGAGCATTACATTTCTGCCTCCTTCTGCCAGCCCCTGATCAAGCAGATGTTCGGTAAATAATTGCAGTTTGTTATATGCATCTGTATCACTTTTATTCAGGTAAGTCCAGGCCAGATAACCGCAGTATTTCGATAACAGCGAAAGCGTATCGGGTGAATAGATGGTGTAATCTATTGGCAGGCCCTTAAGGCTACCATCGGTATTACGGGTGATGTTACAATTCGCGACATAATTTTTTGCTTTGGCAATAATGCTATCCGATGGTGTTGGTAACGTATCTTTTCTGTAATACTGCCGAACGGTATCTAAACTTGTTTGCTCCGGTGTGGTGGGCGTATTTACCGATATATCAGGTATATTGAGCCAACTGGCAAGTGCATTCCCTGCCGGGCCATCTTCGGGATTTCTGGCGAAATGCTGGTAGTCTAACAACATATGAGGACCGGGAATACGCGCCTGACCGTATCCGGTAAACAGCACTTCATCTATATAAACAGCGGCGGTACTACTTCCTGAAGATGGTCTGAAAATCATCTGAACGTGATCAGGAGAAAAAAGAGGCAGGGAGCTGCCGTAATTATAATCGTCTTTCAGGTTACGGTGAAACTCGCGCCAGCCTTTATAATTCAGCAGCATGTGTGCTTCACGCTTCACCACATTATTGCTGTCGAGGAATTGAATGATCAGCGTATCGGTTGATACGGCAGCACAGTAAACAAACCAATGGGAAGAGGAAGAAATAGCCGAAGCCGGAATATTTAATTTAAGGGCTTTTAATGTATCGCCGGCTGCCACCTGCCATTTTAATGAATGGCTGCGACCCTTGTAGTGTTCGGCGCTTAATGATAATGGCGTTGTGCCGGTGGTAATCCAGTTGGAAGGGATACTGTCATCAAAACTGACCGGACTTTGAGCAAATGCATGAGCATAGAAGGTAACGCAGCAGGCCACCAGGAAAATAAATTTCATAGTTTAAAGTTTTGGGGAGCGCTGCTATCGATCAGTAAGTAAATATATCAAATAGTTCGCGCAAAGACGCCGGAGTGCAAAGAAAATGTTTTGCACCCCTTGTGTCTTTGTCGATTCTTTTAGTGGGTGGCAGATAAACCAGATGGCTGATCATTGCTCCCGGTTCCCCATGAGGATGGCTGCTGCTCCAGATATATGTCCAGTACACCGCCTTTCATAATATCGGCATAACGGATATAATTTTTGGTATACGGTTTATCGTTGAAGGTTATCTGTTTAATATAGATGGCGTCATCTGATTGTTTATGACAAACGATCTGCAGCTTTTTATTACCGGGCAATTGCAATGTTATTTTATCAAACAAGGGCGAGCAAAGTATATGTTCTCCCGAAACCGGATCAACCGGATATAAACCGATGGCTGCAAATATATACCAGGCGCTCATTTGTCCGGCATCATCGTTACCGCTTAAACCACCGGGGCCATCGCTGTATTCTTCCTTCAGAATAGTCCGGACTATTTTCTGCGTTTTCCACGGCGATGCTGTATAATTATACATAAACGGGATCTGATGCCCAGGCTCATTGCCATGCCAGTATTCGTTTTTGGCAAACAGACTGTCCAGCGAAGTTTCGAGTGCATGAGCGCCGCCCATTAAACGGGCCAACCCTGCTACATCCTGCGGAACATAAAAAGTATATTGACGCGGCGTGCCTTCTGTTATATAAGGTTCGCGCCGGTCGGCAGCAAACGGCGCATACCAGTGACCATCAATATAGCGGCCACGCACCATGTTTACCGTTGAATCAAATACATTCCGGTAATTGAATGCTCTTTTATGTAAAGCGTTATAATCTGCTGTTTTGTTTAATGCTTTTGCTACTTTGGATAAAGCGTAATCATCGTATGCATATTCCAATGTGCGGCTGACCTGTTCTTTTTTATGGAACGCTTGAGGTACACTGTCTTCCATGGGAATATATCCATATTGTAAGTAGGAGGTAAGCGCCCGCCGACCTTTACCATTTGAATAATCCTGCGCATTGGGTGAATCAAATGCATTCTGCCGCATGAGACGGTAAGCGGCTGCTACGTCATAATTCCTGATGCCTTTTGCAAATGCCGATGCAATGAATGCAGTAACGTGATCACCTACCATAGCAGCAGTATAGCTGTTCCAGCAGGGAAAAATGGGCAACCAGCCACCCTGTTCACCTTTTGCAATCATCGACGATACCAGCTGATTCACATGAGCCGGTTGCAATATTTCAAGCAGCGGTAATTGCGCGCGGTAAATATCCCACATAGAAAAGTCGTCATAATATTGGCCGGCCGATAATTTTTTCAATGACGCATTACCAGCAAATGCAGGATAGGTTCCATCTACATCGCTGAATAACCGCGGATGTTGAAATGCGTGATACAAGGCAGTATAAAAGATCTTTTTCTCTTTTTCATTATTGCTCTGTACCCCGATCTGTGATAAAGACTGCTGCCAGTTAGCTTTTGCTTTCGCCAGTACGGATTCAAAATTCCATGAAGTTATTTCTGTCTGCAGATTTCTTTTTGCTTCTTCTATACTACTGAAAGAAGTACCGATCCTGATGCGTAGCTTTTCGCCCTGCTTCACATAAAATCCGGCAAAAGCGCCAATGTTTTTTTGATCATGGATACTGTCGGTTGTAAAAATTCCGGCATTACTGAACGTGCCACCATTGGCAGGCGCTTTTTCAAACTGAATAAAAAAATAACCGTTGAATCCGGCTCTGTTCCCCCATCCCTGATAGATGCGGTGAACGGGATTATAACCCCACACTGTTCCATGGCGGGCATCGATGTGTATGTAAGCTTCTCCCCTATCGCTGTTGGGAATGATCAACAAATAGATACTGTCTGCCTGTTGCAGGCTGAACTGCATCATACCACAGCGTGCAGTAGCCGTTATTTCTGTAGTACAATGGGAAGCAGGCAGGTGAACTTTATAATAAGCAGGTGTGGCAATTTCCTGGTCGTGTGAAAACGACGTGGCATAATTCGTTGTTTTCAGTTTTCCGGTTACGGGCATAATGGTTACGCTGCCATAATCCTGCATACATGATCCGCTGATCCAGTGGGTGCCACGAAAACCACTAATGAGGCTATCTTTAAAATAATAAGGAGGAATGCACTTGATTTCTGTAGGTCTGGTTTGCGGCGTCCATTGCGTCATGCCGAAGGGCAGACCTACTGCAGGAATGGTATTGGCGTTCATTTCAGAACCGGCTTCGCTGTGTTTTTGGGCAGCGGTGGTGGTAGACGATGCCGTTCCCGAAAGCGGTTGAACATATTGTAACAGGTCCTGCGCAGACAGGCAATTCGGTAATGTTATAATCGCTATTATTAATAAAAGACGCCGGTTATTAATGATGATATAGTTTTTTATGTACCCGGCTTTTGTATTATTATTTATCTTTTGTTGCGTCGCACACTTCATCGGTTGATAATTCTATTGTACAAGATCAGCATTTTTACTTAAAAAAAAACTCCAGGCTAGAAAGCCTGGAGGTGAGTTATTAACTGCTACATGATTATGAAAAAAAAACTGAATTACATCTGTAAGTTATAGGGTACGGTTCAGGGGTACGGATTCCATAAACCGGGCCGCCCAATGGCGAACCCGGTGCTTTGTCATCGCCTTTCCTAAAACAAAGTTCTTCTAATAGCCATCGTTCTGGATTAGTTTAGGATTCACTGCGAAGGCATTAGTTGGAATCGGGAATACTCTGCGATATTGGTCTTTATTCGTTTTGAAGCCCCAGTTGCCTTCATATTTTCCATATCTGATCATATCGTTTCTGTGCCATGCTTCCCATGCAAACTCGCGGCTACGTTCGTTATAAACACTGTCTAACGTAATATTCGTCCATGGTGCAGAAGAAGTACGGTTTGCCCTAAGCTGATTAGCCAGTGATAAAGCTGACTGACCCAGTGTAGCAGTTCCACCGCGAAGGATTGCCTCAGCTTTCATCAGCACGATATCAGAATATCTGAAAATGGGAACATCATTGTTCTGGTTTCTGCTGCTGGAGGTAGCATCGGGATAGAACTTGATATTTCTGTAACCCATGTTCCATGCTACTTCGTCGTTACCGCAATCAAAAGTGGCAGTGCTTTGACGCAGCACAATGTTTGGGGTAAGGTTCAACTGGTAAGTGTATGGTGTATTATCACCGGCATAGGTGATAGCATCATAACCTTGTTTGGTTGTTGTAATGGTAAGGGGCGTTACACCATCGGGCAGGTATTGCAAACCCGTAAGCCATTGTTTGTTGCGGATATCATTTGGATCATTAAAATTAGCGTAGAACTCTGGCAACGTGCTGGCAGGACCACCCGGTGTATATGGAATATTGAAGTAATTGTATCCGCCACCTGCAGATACTTTACCCATCGAGCGAGGCACATCGTAACGTGCGTGATAGTTGGCCGAGCGGAAAGCGTAGGTGTTGGCGGAATTGGCATCATAGGGTATTGCAAATATGAACTCATCCTTACTGCCCACAGATGTAGGTCCATTGGTTGGATAGAACATTTTTAAATAGTTCGCGGAAGATGTAATACTGAACTTGCCTGAATTTATAATAGCGTCACAGGCGGCGATACAGTCATTCCATCTTTGTGTACCGGTATAATATTGAGCATTCAGATACATTTTTGCCAGCAGGGCTTGCGCACCATAAACAGTGAAGCGGCCATATGTAGCGGTGTTAACTGCAGTGCTCAGATATGGCATGGCAGCTTTTATTTCGCCCTCGATGAAATTAAACACATCGGCTCTGGGTACATTAGGATGCGGGCTAAAATCACCATACAGCGTATCGATAGGTACGTTACCCCAGTTATCCATCAACATGAAATAGGCAAGTGCACGCACCATTTTCAATTCGGCGAGGTTTTGGCTTTTGGTTGCTCCATCCGGTTCTGTTTTGCCCAGAATAGATAACTGCTGGTTCACTACACCAACTATGGTAGTAAGCCAATACCAGTTACCGTTCACATAGCCATTGTCGCGTGTCCATGTATGATAGTGCATTTGCATGTTCTGGGCGCCATCGAACCAGTTACCACCTCTTGCAGGCATAATGCCTTCGTCGGTACTATAAGTTTGCTGAAAGAAATATTCGGCAGCCACATTACCCCTCAATGCTACATAGGCGGGGCCTGCTGCAGAGATAAATGAAGCAGAATCCTGTGGAAATACATCCGGCGTTAATTCGGAGGTTGCTTTTTCCGTTATTTTGTGGCAGGCAGTAAATGAACCTGCAGCCACCAAAGACATTGTTATATATAAGAGTCGTTTTTTCATACTGCTAGTTTTTGCTCATTAATTAAAAGGTTACGTTGGCGCCAAACAAGAATGTGCGGGTTTTGGGATAGAAGTTATTGTAATCGATTCCCGGAGCCATACCGCCCTGGTTCACTTCAGGATCTATGCCTTTGAATTTGGTAATTACAAACAGATTGTTTGCTGTTGCGTAAAGCCTGAGCCCTTTAATGTAAGGAACTATTTGTTTAAAATTGTAACCTAAAGTAGCGTTATCGAACCGTATATAACTTCCGCTTTCAATGAAGCGTGAAGAATAGCGATAAGAGTTGAAGTCGGCAGTTGATTCACCTGCTGCATCTGCCAGAATATTCGTGTATTGTGCAGTGTTGGGGCGGAATAAATCGGCCCTGGTTGCATTGAAGATCTTGTTGCCAAACACGCCTCTGATCGAAACATTCAGGTCAAGATTTCCATATTTGAAAGTATTGGCCCATCCCAGCAACAGTTTAGGCTGTGCACTTCCGAGGTAATGGTAATCGGTTCCGCGAGCGGGGCTGGTAGTTAATGTTTTTCCATCGCCTGAAACGAACTGCGATACACCGTTATTATCCTTTCCTGCATATTGCAGAGAATAGAATTGTCCGAGCGGATGTCCAACCTTCAACAGTTCCAGTGAACTACCTGACTGGCCGGCGCCTTCGGGAAACCCTACAGCAAGAGAATCGCTTTTGGGAAATGAAGGGTTACTTAAGTCGGTAATTTTATTTACGTTATGAGCCAGGTTCAGCATACTTGTCCAGCTGAATTGGCTGGTAGAAACAACAGATGCATTCAGTGATAGCTCAATACCTCTGTTATCCATGCTTCCACCGTTTGCCAAAATATTACCATTAGGAACCAGAATTGGGTCAACCTGGTAATAGAAAATCATCTTGTCTGTTTTCTTGTCGTACACATCAATTGAACCATTCAGTTTACCTTTCAATACAGTAAAGTCAAGACCTATATTTGCTGTTTTAACTTCTTCCCATTGCAAATTAGGATTTGCTGCCTGACTAGGACCATAAGCAGCGGTGAGACCGCCGTTATAATACCAGGTACCAACAGTACCCATAATGAATTGTGCATTATATGCACCAACGCCAAATGCATTACCCGTAATACCATAGCTGCCTCTCAGTTTCAATTCGCTGAAAATATTCTGCGTTTTCATGAAATTTTCTTCACTGATTCTCCAGGCTGCACCCACTGAAGGGAAATAACCCCAGTAATTATTAGCCCCGAATACTGAGCTACCATCCCGTCTTATAGGAGCCTGTAAGAAATACTTTTCATTATAGTTGTATTTTAAACGGCCGAAGTCTGAAATCAGTTTCGATTTCTGATATATACCGTCGATACCAAACGAAATTTGTGTAGAGTAGGCATACGGATTACTTAATGCAAAGTTCTGATAGCCGATGTTATCAACAGGGAAATTATAGGTAGTTGCCTGGAAACCATCCCCAATCACATTTTGCTGCCATGAATAACCTGCCACGGCATTCACATTGTGTTTACCAAAGGTTCTATCCCAGGTAAAGAATGTTTCGAGGATCTTATTGGTATTTTTGTAAGAACTTCTCGATGCCTGGCCATTAGTACCAAAAGCCTGCAGGCTGTGGCCATAGTTGGCAGGATCAGGATTATCATACATCCCGTTATAATTGCTTGTAAAATATTTGTCGAGATATGAACCGTACAGAGTTGAATTATCGATGTATGCGAGGTTCAGATCATAGGTTAAACCAAAAGGGAGTTTTACCTGCGTGGTAAAATTACCCATTAGATTATTATACCTGGTATTCATCTGGCTATGGTTCATCATAGCAACAGGATTGTAATAACCCGATGTTTTAAAGTTTTCAAAATAGCTGCCGTCTGCATTCTTAACAGGTGAAACCGGTAAGTACAGTGCCGATTGTAACAATACAGTATTGCGGTAAGCAATATCATCTGCATTACTGTTTGAGTTGGTAACGTTCAACCCGAATTTTACCTTATCATTCAACGCATATTGTTCTACAGCAAGACGGGCTATTATACGCTGCAAGTTGCTGCCCATAAGAATACCGGGCTTATTGAAATAGTTCAGGCTTGCAACGTAAGTACCATGATCGCTACCACCGCTAACGGCAAGGTTGTGACCTGTTGAAATAGCCGAGCTTCTTTCAATTTCCTTTTGCCAGTTGGTATTGGCTCCTTTATCATCACTGGGTGAAAATGAAAGGTTATTTTTCGACAGAAAATCTCTTAATTGTCCGGCATCCATCATCTTTAAAGTTCTCGACACTTTTTCAACGCCTACATATCCATTGTACATAACCTGCGTTTGGCCTTTTTTACCTTTTCTGGTAGTAACCATAATTACACCGTTGGCAGCGCGGTTTCCGTAAATGGCCGTGGCGGCAGCATCTTTCAGAACATCTATAGAAGCGATATCGGCCGGGGCAATAGTAGCAATATCAGCACCGGGGATACCATCAATTACGTAAAAAGGTCCGCCAGGGCTGTTCACAGATGAAGTACCGCGCAAAATAACTGCAGCAGGCTTGTTTGGGTCACCACTGGCAGTGATGTTGAGGCCGGGTACTTTACCCTGCAGCAATTGACCTACATCACTGATAGCTCCTCTGTTTAAATCTTCAGGCTTAACAGTGGTAATGGCGCTTGACAAGGCTTTGCGTGAAGTTTTACCATACCCTACTACTACTACATCGGTCATGGTAACAGCCGACGTAAGCATAGTAACGTTATACGATCTTGAACTGCCAACAAGCACTTCCTGATCATCCATCGAAACACCACTGAACACCAGCGTATTGCCGGTTTCGGCAGGGATGGTGTACTTACCATTAGAACCTGAAATAGCAACAGTTTTAGAACCCTTTACACTAATAGTGATCCCTGCCAAAGGGTGGCCTGCACTATCTGTAATGGTTCCTGTAACTGGTTTTTCCTGCGCCAGCATGTAAAGCGGCGAAAGTAAGAGAAGGACAAAAAGGTGTATACCCGCACCCTTCGGGAGCGACCGACAAAGCAATCTCATAAACAAAAGTTTTAGGTTTAAATGTTTACTTTTTCTATCTGGTTTTTCATTAAATGTATTGTGTACAATTAATAGTTTACCCCTAAAAAAACACAATGGAAAATTGTGCTTTTTTACGTTTTAATTTTTTTTTAGGCTGTACTAATAAAGTGCTGATTAACCATGCGCCCGCGCACAGCGCGTTGGACGTGGCGGAGATAAGGTAAGTAGCCGGATAAAGCTTCTTATAATTGTAGTTACTAGAACTTAATAGTCGGTGGCAGGTATTTAGCAATCAGTGCTTCGTAATAGGGTTGTAACTTCTTCCAATCTGGTGGTGTTGGGTTCTTTGAATACAGGTCATACGGATTAAACAGTTTCACCCATTTTAACATTTCACGGTCATGGTCATCCAGTAAATGATCGTATGCTCCTTCACGATGCCATGCATAAAATGAATGGTATCTCAGCATATATAAACCTGATTCAGGCAAATAATCCTTGAGCATCTGATACACATACTCATCATGTCCCCACGACATAGTTACATTGCGCAGGCCACAGTTTGGAGCATATACCCCATATTTAGTGTTAAGAACGGGATCACTGTAATCGGTATTGTTACTGAAAAACTCGGGGTAAACAATTTTATCCGAATAAGCGCATCCTACCGGGAATGTATCTCCTACAACAGCCCACTGTGGTTCGCCAAACAAACACAGTACTTTGCCCATATCGTGCATAAGGCCTGTCAGTACCATCCAATCGGGGTGGCCATCGGCACGAATAGCTTCTGATGTTTGTAATAAATGCTGAAACTGGTCAAGGTCAGTGTCGGGATCAGAGTCATCTACCAGTTGGTTCAGAAATTGGAACGCATCCCAAACCGTCATTTCCTTGCGGTTGAACTTCAGAAACTCTTCTCTTTTCTCCTGAACGAACTTATAGGTTTGATATGTATGATTAAGACGATAAAATTCACGAACCGTATCCCTGGCGGGATCTTCATAATTACGATATTCATCTTTAGATTTGTCTTTAGCAATGGTGTCGGGGTCAGGATACCTTTTCAATAAATCTTCTTCCCATTCATCAAGACTTCCAAGAGGGCTGATTTCTTTTTCGGAAAGTTTGTCCGGCATTGCCATAACAATCGTTTTAATTAGTCTGGTTTTTCTTTCGAGAACTAAGTTCAACTTTTTTGCTAAAGATTGTTAGCGTTAAAGTAACTTTATTTACGAAAACGGTTGCGCGTAGCGCAGCTATAACGATTATAAAAGAGCCTGTAAATAAATCAATTAAGCCCTCGTTCTCAATGAGTAAAGTAAACATAAAAGTGTTGGCCGATCAGTTGCAGCTTTCGGTTTCAACTATTTCAAAAGCGCTGCGCGACAGTTACGAAATAAGCGAGGAAACCAAGAAAAAAGTAATGGAACTGGCGACCAGGCTGAATTATGTGCCGAACCCTTATGCAAGCAGTCTGCGCCGTAAAAAGAGCAAAACGATCGCCGTAGTACTTCCCGAAGTAGCGGATAACTTTTTTTCACTGGCTATTAATGGTATTCAGTCTATTGCAGAAACCAAAGGATACCATGTGCTGATTTATCTTTCGCACGAAAAATATGCGAACGAAAAGACCATCCTCGAAGATTGTCAGAGCGGTCGCGTAGATGGCGTACTGATCTCTATATCAAGCGAAACGAATACAGCAGAGCATATTAATAGATTACAGGACAATAGCATACCGGTTGTTTTTTTCGACCGTGAACAGGAGGGCATCGAAGCAGCCCGTGTAACTACCAACGATTTTGAATGCGGTTACCTGGCCGCGGGACATTTACTGGCAAGGGGTTGCCGCAATCCCTCCTTCTTCTCTATATCAGAAAGTCTGCCTATCTGCCTCAACAGAATGGAAGGATTTAAAGCGGCACTTAAAGAAGCTGGCATTCCAAAAAATGATTCACAGGTTGTTTATTGCACTGACAATGACAGCATGTACACACAAATAAAAAAAATACTGCAAAGCGAAAACCGCCCAGATGGCATCATTGCATCGGTTGAAAAAATTGTAACACCTGTTTATCTCGTGTGCCATGAATTGAAAATCAACATTCCGGATGAAATGAAAGTGATTGCTTTCGCTACTTTAGAT
>Ga0105239_10001140_pt1 | contig 36595 bp, 26 predicted proteins | sample KBSC44metaG_FD_92761 | JGI IMG/M metagenome (GOLD analysis project Ga0105239, IMG submission 92761) | Corn rhizosphere microbial communities from Kellogg Biological Station, Michigan, USA - KBS C4-4 metaG | ecosystem: Host-associated > Plants > Roots > Rhizosphere > Soil | place: Michigan, USA... | reverse complement strand
TGAAGGAAACGATCAACACGATGGTGGACCAGCTGAACTCCTTCGGATCGGAGGTGACGCGGGTGGCGCGGGAAGTGGGTTCGGAAGGGAAGCTGGGTGGCCAGGCCGATGTGCCCGGCGTCGGCGGTACCTGGAAGGACCTGACCGACTCGGTGAACAAGATGGCGGGTAACCTGACGGCGCAGGTGCGCAATATCGCGGAGGTGACGACGGCGGTGGCCAACGGAGACCTTTCGCGGAAGATCACGGTGGACGTGCAGGGGGAGATACTTGAGCTGAAGAATACGATCAATACGATGGTGGATCAGCTGCGGGGTTTTGCCTCCGAGGTGACCCGCGTGGCGCGGGAAGTGGGTACGGAAGGGAAATTAGGGGGACAGGCCTTTGTGCCCGGTGTCGCGGGAACATGGAAAGACCTGACCGACTCGGTCAATGGGATGGCTTCAAATCTTACCGGTCAGGTACGGAATATCGCCGAGGTCGCCTTCGCGGTGGCCAACGGGGATATGTCGAAGAAGATCACCGTGGACGTGCGGGGAGAGATCCTGCAACTGAAAGAAACGCTCAATACGATGGTGGACCAGCTGCGGGCCTTCGCCTCCGAGGTGACCCGTGTTGCGCGTGAGGTGGGCAGCGATGGGAAGCTGGGCGGCCAGGCCTTTGTGCCGGGCGTCGCCGGTACCTGGAAGGACCTGACCGACTCGGTGAACTCGATGACGGGTAACCTGACGGCGCAGGTGCGTAACATCGCCGAGGTGACCAAGGCGGTGGCGTCAGGTGACCTGTCGAAGACCGTGGCCATCGACGTAAAAGGGGAGATATTGGACTTGAAAAATACGATCAACGTAATGGTGGAACAGCTGAACTCCTTTGCCTTCGAGGTCACCCGCGTCGCGCGCGAAGTGGGCACGGAGGGGAAGCTGGGCGGCCAGGCCGAGGTGCGGGGGGTTGCCGGTACCTGGAAGGATCTGACCGACTCGGTGAATATGATGGCCTCGAACCTCACCAACCAGGTGCGCGGGATCGCCAAGGTCGTGACGGCGGTGGCGACGGGTAACCTGAAACAAAAACTTTCCATCGTATCGCGGGGTGAGGTTGCACAGCTGACCGATACCATCAATGAGATGATCGATACGCTGGCGACCTTTGCCGACCAGGTGACAACGGTGGCCCGTGAGGTGGGTGTCGAAGGAAGGCTGGGCGGCCAGGCGAGCGTGCCGGGGGCGTCCGGTATCTGGAAGAACCTGACGGAGAACGTGAACCAGCTGGCGCAGAACCTGACCACGCAGGTGCGGAGCATCTCTGAAGTAGCCTCTGCCGTAACGAAGGGTGACCTTACCCGAACCATCCGCGTCGAAGCCAAGGGCGAGGTGGAAGCATTGAAGGATACGATCAACCAAATGATCGCGAACCTCAAGGAAACGACCCTGCGGAACCAGGAGCAGGACTGGCTGAAGTCCAACCTGGCGAAGTTCACGCAGATGCTGCAAGGACAGAAAGACCTGAATACGGTGACCCAGCGGATCTTGTCGGAACTGGCGCAGGTCGTCTCGGCGCACTATGGCGCCTTCTTTATCCTCAAACAGGACGAGGACACCAGGGAGGACAAGCTGCGGCTGTTTGCGGCCTACGGGTACAAATCGGACAAGAATATCCCGACGGATTTCGCGATCGGCGAAGGGCTGGTCGGGCAGGTGGCCTTCGAGAAGGAGCGGATCATCCTGAGCAACGTGCCGAGCAATTATATCAGGATCAGCAGCGGACTGGGGCGCTCCAAACCCGCCAATCTCATCATCCTGCCGGTGTTGTTCGAGAACAAGGTGAAGGCCGTCATCGAACTGGCGTCGCTGGATATCTTCGGACAGACCCACCTCGACTTCCTCGGTCAGCTGACCGAGAGTATCGGGATCGTGCTGAACACCATCGAGGCCAGCTCCCGGACGGAGGAGCTGCTGGAGCAATCGCAGTCGCTGGCCGGCGAGCTGAAGATCCAGCAGGAGGAACTGCGCCGTACCAACGACGAGCTGCAGGACAAGGCCCTGCTGCTGGTAAAACAGAAGAACGAGGTGGAAAACAAGAACAAGGAGGTCGAAGAGGCACGGCGCTCGCTGGAAGAAAAGGCCGAGCAGCTGACCCTGACATCGAAATACAAATCGGAGTTTTTGGCCAACATGTCGCATGAGCTACGGACGCCGCTGAACAGCTTATTGATCCTTGCCCAGCAGCTGTATGAGAATGTGGAAGGCAACCTTAGCGACAAGCAGATCCGGTACGCCAAGACCATCCACTCCTGTGGGGATGACCTGATCCAGCTGATCAATGACATCCTTGACCTGTCGAAGATCGAGAGTGGGTTCATCACCGCGAATGTCTCGCCGGTGCGGTTTACCGAGATCGCTTCGTTCGTGGAGACGACCTTCAAGCCCATCAGCGAGGCGCGGCATGTGCGGTTTACCATCGATACCGACGCGCGGCTTCCGCAGAGCATGGAGACGGACCTGCAGCGTCTGAACCAGATCCTGAAGAACCTGCTCTCCAACTCGTTCAAGTTTACCGAGAAGGGCGAGGTGAAGCTAAAGATCTACGAGGCCAACCGGAGCTGGAAGACCGGTACGCCCTCGCTTGACGAGGCCCGGCAGGTGGTGGGCTTTGCGATCAGCGACACGGGTATCGGCATTCCGCAGGAGAAACAGAATATCATTTTCGAGGCCTTCCAGCAGGCGGAAGGTTCGACCAGCCGGAAATATGGTGGCACGGGTCTTGGCCTGTCCATCAGCCGCGGTCTGGCCGAGCTGCTCGGGGGAACGATCGAGCTGGAATCGACGCCGGGCCGGGGCAGCACCTTTACGCTCTTTCTGCCGGTGGAGAACATTACGGGTATCATCACCAAGGAGGCCCCCGAAAGCCTGAATGCATATCAGCAGTTGCAGCTGAGCAATGACAATACCGAGATCGATACCCTGCTGAATTCCCTGCGGGTCAGCGAACCGATGGAGGCCGGGAATATGAATATCGTCAACGAGATGATCAATGACACGGGGGATGACCGGACCTCGATCCAGCCGGGCGACAAGATCGTGCTGATCGTGGAGGATGACCTCCGGTTTGGCCGGATCATCATCGAAAAAGCCCACCAATACGATCTGAAGGCGGTGGTAGCGACGAATTACCTGGAGGTGTTTGACTTTATAAACCGGTTCACGCCGGTTGCGATCACGCTTGATGTGAAGCTACCGGACACAAGCGGCTGGAAGGTGCTGGACCTTTTGCGGAATGACCTGAACTATCGGCATATCCCGATCCACCTCATTTCCGGTGAAGAGAACCAGGCCCTGGCGCTGAAACGCGGCGCCCGCAGCTTCCTGCTGAAGCCTTTGGAGAACGAAGCGTTGAACGAACTTTTTGAGGATATCCGGTCCTTCAGCAACAAGGACATGCGAAAGGTGCTGGTGGTGGAGGACAACGAGCTGGAATCTTCGCAGATCAGCAAGATGCTGCAAAGCGAAAATGTGCAGGTGACCATCGCGGCCGACGGCCGGCGGGCGCTGGAGCAAACGGATATGAAGGCGTATGACTGTATCATCCTCGACTATACGCTGCCCGATATCTCGGGTGTGGACCTCGTGACCCGCGTCAGCGAGACGAAGAACAAGCTGACGCCCGTGATCGTCTATTCGGCAAAGGACTTCAACAAAAAGGAGCTGTATCATCTGAACCGGTCGTCCAATGCGGTGTTGCTGAAGGGCGTCAACAGCCTGGAGCATCTGCTGGAAGAGACCGTGCTGCATCTTCATATCAACCATCGGGACCTGGCGCCGGAGAAACGGCGGGTGATCGAGCAGTTGCGGATGAAGGACGATATCCTGACGGGAAAGAACGTGCTTGTGGTGGATGATGACGTCCGGAACCTGTTTGCATTGACAACCGTGTTCGAACGATACAATATCAACGTCGTGACGGCCGAGAGCGGTAAGGAGGCGATCCAGATCATCAATGATGACAAACAAAAAGTGGATATGGTATTGATGGATATCATGATGCCGGAGATGGACGGGTATGAGACGACGCAGAAGATCCGACGGGAGCACAAGAACAATACCCTGCCCATCATCGCGGTGACGGCGAAGGCCATGAAGGGAGATCGCCAGAAATGTATCGAGGCGGGCGCATCGGATTATATCACCAAACCTTTGAAGATCGACCAGCTGCTGTCCCTGATGCGGGTTTGGTTCTATAAATAATTCTTATAACCCTGATAGGAGACATGCAACCAAAGATCATGTTAGTCGATGACCGGGAGGACAACCTGCTGTCCCTCGAGACGGTACTCGAGCCGGACGGTTATCGTTTTGTAAAAGCTTCATCAGGGCGCCAGGTACTGAAGACGCTCCTGACCGACCTGGATTTTGCCCTTATCCTCATGGACGTGCAGATGCCGAACCTGAACGGATTCGAGACGGCATCGCTGATCTACGAGCGGGAGCGGCTGCGGCACATTCCCATCATTTTCATCACCGCCAATAACTATGGGGAGGAGAACCTCTTCAAAGGCTACCGGGCGGGGGCCGTCGACTATATCTACAAGCCGGTGAACCCGGACCTGCTGCGGGCGAAGGTATCGGTCTTTGTCGACCTGTACCGCAAGAACCAGCGGCTGATCGCGCAGGAGCAAAAGCTGGTGGCCATCAACCGGAACCTGGAAATGGAGATCAACGAACGGAAGGCCTCCGAAGAAAAGGTGACCGAATTGAACAAGCAGCTGCTGGAGAACATTTCCCGGCTGGAGGCGGCCAATAAGGACCTGGATCTGTTTGCCTTTATGGCCTCGCATGACCTGCAGGCGCCATTGCGGAAGATCCGGATGTTCAGCGACCGGCTGCTGGGCAGCTCCGAGAACAACTTTGGCAAGGAGGGGCAATTGTATCTCTCCCGGATCCAGGAGGTATCCAGGCGGATGCAGGACCTCATCAACGATATCCTGCGGTTCTCCAAGATCTCGGTGGAAAAGCAGAACTTCGAAGAGGTGGACCTCAACGGCGTGGTAGGAGACGTACTGTCCGAGATGGAAGGCGTCATCCAGGAGAAAGAAGCCAGCGTGACCGTGGACCGGCTGCCGGTGCTGCCTGCCAGTACGGTGCTGATGGGACCGCTGTTCTCGAACCTGATCAGCAATTCGCTTAAATACAGCAAGAAAAAAGAGCCGCCGCAGATACGTATCCGGTATGAAGAGGGGCCGGCCATCGCTTCGTTGGGCGGGCAGGAGGAGACCCGGTACGGACGCATCTATATCGAGGACAATGGCATTGGCTTTGATCAGAAATATGCGGAGCAAATATTCGACATGTTTCGCCGCCTGCATTCCAGCGCCGAATACGAGGGAACGGGTATCGGGCTCGCCCTGTGCAAAAAGATCGTGGAGATGCACAAGGGATTTATCTCGGCGCGGGGCAGACCGGGGGAAGGGGCGGTATTCATCGTCTCGCTTCCGCTCAGCGGAGTGAATGGCGACTTGATAGAAAAAAATCACGACATTAGCGATTTAAATTAACCTATCTGATAGTATGCAGGCTTCCAACCTTCCGACGAGAATACTGATCGTAGAGGACGATGAGGACGACTTCCTGATCATCGAAGCCTGCATCAAGGATATTCCCGAAAAGGCGTTCCGGATCGACTGGTGCTATGATTACAACGAGGCGCTTCAACGGATCGGGCAGGGGCGATATGATCTTTATTTCGTGGATTACCTGCTGGGGGCGAAGACGGGCCTGGAACTGCTGAAGGAGGCCATCGCCATGGGTTGCGAGGAGCCGCTGGTGCTGTTGACGGGTATCGGCAACCGGGACCTGGACGTGCAGGCGATGAACTTCGGGGCGGTGGATTACCTGGTAAAGTCGGAGATCAATACCGAGAAGCTGGAGCGGTGCATCCGCTATGCGTTGGAACGGAGTGCATACATCAAGGCCTTGCGGGTGAATGAACGGAAGTTCCGCAATATCTTCGAGCGAAGCAAGGATGCCGTGTTCCTCACCAGTGACGATCTTGTCTTCCGGGACGTAAATGCCGCCACCAGCGAGCTGTTCAAATACGGGAAGGAGGAGCTGATGCGGATGAGCCTCTACGATCTTTTTGCGCGTAAGGAAGCGGCAGACCAGCTACGGGACCGGCTCTCTCAGACGGGAGAGGTGGAAGACCTCGAGGTGGAGCTCCTGACCCGGAACAGGGAGCGGCGCAACTGTATCCTGTCCATCTCCTGGGAGGTATATTAGCGGCGAGACCTATATCCAGGGCATCATCCATGATATCACCAACCTGAAGCGGATCGAGCGGGCGACGTTCCAGATCGAGAAATTACGGTCGACAGCGACGCTGTTGCGGACGCTGGCGCATGAGGTGCGCAACCCGCTTACCAATATCAATCTTTCCGTCGAGCAGCTGAAGCCGGAGATGGACAGCGAAGATGCGAATATCTATCTCGACATCATTGCCCGCAACTGTGGACGAATAGACGGATTGATCTCCGAGCTGCTGGACCTCTCACGGCCGGCCGAGATATCGCTTCAGCGGACCCGGTTACAGGAAGTGCTTGACAATACGCTGGCCGCGGCCTCGGACCGCATCTCGCTGAAGAATATCCGCCTCGAGCTGATGTATCCCGAGAAGCCGGCCTTCGTGATGGCCGACAAGGAAAAATTGCGGATCGCCCTTCTGAATATCCTGATCAATGCCGTGGAGGCCGTGCCGGCGCAGTCGGGTGTGATCACGATCGCGATCCGCGAGGAGATGCCCCAACAATATAAGGTGAGCATCTCCGACAACGGGGGCGGCATTCCCGAGGAGAATATCTCGCGTATCTTCGAGCCTTATTTTACTTCCAAGACGAATGGGTTTGGCCTCGGGTTGGCGGCGACCTGGAATATCCTGCAGTCGCATCGGGCGGGGATCGACGTGAGCTCGCAGATCGGGGAGGGGACGAATTTCATGTTGACTTTTGAGCAGGTACAATGACCGGCCGGCGGTCTCCGGGCTGTTTAGCCGGGATAGGCGATCGGGTCGAGGTCGAGGATCTGGTGGAGATGATGCAACAGGTGGTTGCAATAGTCTGCCGCCACCCACTGCAGGGTCTGGGGCTGGCCGCCCATCCTGCATTTGCGTTGGGCTCCGCTGGGAGGCATGTGGGACAATACGTGTACGATGTGTTTGTTCAGGGCAGTCCATAGGGCGATCAGATCGCGGACGGGATAGTCCTGATAACCCGAGAGCGTCACCCACTCATCCTGGGCATAAGGGGTGTTGGGCGTGTCTTCATACTGGGCGACGATAAAACGGCGGATATTGTTCTGCGCTGAATCGACGAGATGGCCCAGGATCTCGCGTTTGCTCCATTTATCGGGTCTGGGCCGCCAATCATAGGTCTCATCGTTCAGCGCTTCGAGCCGCTTGCTGTAGATGCGGATGATCTTTTCGAGGTAGCCGATGGTGGATTGCATGGCATGTATTTGTGGTCACGCGAATATATATCAATTTATCATCAAGTAAGTGGGTATATAGACCGATTTGATATTCTCCCTGACAACTAATAAATTTGCGGCCCAAACGTGCTGGAAGCACGTTGGCCGTCAGGCCAGACATTTTTGCATGAGGTGCCAAGGCGCCGAATAAATAAAAAATATGAGAACAATTGCTTTCAGAGAGGCTCTGCGCGAAGCTATGAACGAAGAAATGCGGCGCGACGACCGGGTTTTTTTGATGGGGGAGGAGGTTGCGGAATACAATGGCGCCTATAAGGTCAGCCAGGGGATGCTGGATGAGTTTGGTCCCAAGCGCGTGATCGATACGCCGATTTCGGAGCTGGGATTCGCGGCCGTAGGCGTTGGCGCCGCGCAGAACGGGCTTCGGCCGGTTGTCGAATTCATGACCTGGAACTTTGCGGTGCTGGCCTTGGATCAGATACTGAACACGGCTTCCAAGATGCTGGCGATGAGCGGTGGCCAGGTAGGCTGTCCGATCGTTTTCCGCGGACCCAACGGGTCGGCGGGTCAGTTAGGCGCGCAGCACTCGACCGCCTTTGAAAGCTATTATGCGAATATCCCCGGTCTCAAGGTCGTCAGCCCAAGCAACGGCTATGACGCGAAGGGTTTGCTGAAGCAGGCGATCCGGTATGAGGAAGACCCCGTGATCTTCATGGAAAGCGAAGTGATGTATGGCGACAAGTCGGAGGTGCCTGCCGAAGAATATTATATTGAACTGGGTAAGTCCGATGTCAAGAAGGCCGGGAAGGATGTGACCATCGTTTCCTATAATAAGATGATGAAGGTGGCGCTGGGCGCCGCCGCCGAGCTCGAAAAGGAAGGCGTCAGCGCCGAGGTGATCGATCTGCGGTCGATCCGCCCGCTGGACTGGATGACCATCCTCGAGAGCGTTAAGAAGACCAACCGGCTGGTGATCGTGGAAGAGCAATGGCCGTTTGCCTCGATCTCTTCGGAGATCAGCTACCGCATTCAGAAGGAAGGTTTTGATTACCTGGATGCGCCGATCCGCCGGATCACGTCGGCCGATGCGCCGCTGCACTATGCGCCTAACCTGGTGGCGCTGGCGCTGCCGGATGTGGCGAGAACGGTGAAGTTGGTGAAAGAGGTGATGTATCTACAGAAATAAACCTGATAAAAAAAGCCCGCCGATCGGCGGGCTTTTTTTTATTTAAGGGCGGCAAGCGCCGTGTTGAACAACATCAGAAAGCCATAGACGCAACCAAGCAAAACACAACCAAGAACGGTCAACTTGAAAAGGATCTTACCGGTGGCGGGAGCCTCGAGATTCTGAATCATAGGGATTACTTTTTTGGATTATTAAATGGGTTGGTTTTTGATAGAAATCGGATGGTACTAAAATACTGCATCCGGCCCGGAGATGCAATGGGGTTTTTACGATGCCCTGGGGAATTGTCGTATTTCGCATGCCTTTTCAACCGGACGTCATTTTTCCGGCCAGCCATGCAACTGATTGATTGTAAACGTCCATTCCGGAGTTTCAATGAGGCCGCGCGTGGTATCGGCTGTGTACCAGGGGTTTAGACCGGCATTATTGAAATTTTTGACGAGGTGGATATCCTGGGCGGGCATATAGCTTTGGGCCAGCAGAAAGATGCGGTCACCGCCGGCGTCTTCGGCAACGTCCATGACGATCATAGCGTGACCGGGCGCGCCGCCTTTTATCCAAACATCGCCCGGACTGATCCCGCCACGGGGTTTGGGACGCAGCTGTTTTTCCAGGGTCCGGGTGCTGCAATAGATAAAAACCTTTGTGAGGTAGGCGTCGAACGAGGACCGGCCGGCGGAACCGGAATTATGGCGGCTCCATTCGAGAAAGTTGAGGCGGACTCCCCGTTCGGTATAGAAATCGATCGCGGCCCAATCGTGGCTGGCATAGCAATATTCCGCGCGGAGCCGCATGACGGCATCGGCGCATTGCTGGAGATCGGTCTTGCCGACGGAGATATCGAGGACCGCGAACTGCGCCCCCTGGTAGCGTTTTGGGGTGCCGTCGAAGAGATAGACCGTGCGGGATCTTTTTAGTGGAACGGCGCGCAGCCAGGCTCCAAAGGAACCGTCAGCCGCCGGGAGCCGGTGATAGCCGGGTGGGAGCGGGATGGCGGCGACGGTGGGATAGGGGTTGGTGGATTGGCAATGACAGACAGTGGCCAGCAAAAGTGTCGATAGGAGGATGGGGGTTCGCATGTTGCCGGGATCGGCCCGCGGGCGGATTCCACAAAAAAGAAACGTTAAAGTCCTGCGGCTATCGCTTCGGGTGAGAATTCCTTTAGGCTGATCTCGGGGTTGGGCTCCCCGGTGGTCAGATGGGCGGCATAGCCGGGGAAGAAGGAGAGAGGTTGGAAGGTCCAGGAGGCGCCGTCGAGGACAATGGGGCGATATTCGGTGACGTCCAGCTCGAGGAGGGGGATGCCGAGGCCGCGGCCGTCGGCTTTGATGAGACTTTCCTTGGCCGTCCAGAAGCGATAGAAGGCCGCGACGGGATCGGCGGCGCCGCGGATGGCCAGCCACTCGTTGGGGGTGAACTGAGTTTGAAAGTCATCGAAGGACAGCGGTTTGATGGCTTCGATATCGATGCCGACCCGGCCGGCAGTACTGAGGGCGCAGACGACCCGGTTACCGGAATGGGAAATGTTAAAATTCGGGCCCGCGGGAAAGTAGGGTTTGGCCTCCGCGGTATAGCATAGCTGCTGTAACGTATGCGGGAAGTCGTTCGCCTTTAGCGCAAGCTGGAGCAGCAATTTGCCAAGGAGGGCTGCATGAGCATCTTCCCAGCGGCGGAAGCGGAGGATCTTTGGCTGCAGGACGTCGGGCAGCCGGTCGAGCCCATGGTAAAAGGCCGCATCGGGTAGCTGCCGGGGAAATTCGGTGGCGTAGAGAAGAAGAGCCATCTAATCGGTTTGCAGGCTGTAAGCTATACTAATTATTTGGAATGCAGTTCGTATTTTTGGGCGAAACCAGACGAAACTATGTCGAATATCCTGATCATTGACGACGAAAAGGCAATACGGAAAACGCTCAGCGAGATCCTCTCCTATGAAGGGTATAAGATCGATGAGGCCGGCGACGGTGAAGAAGGCCTTAAAAAAGTAAAAGAGAAAGAGTACGATGTCATCCTGTGCGACATCAAGATGCCCAAGATAGACGGCATCGAATTCCTCGAAAGGACAAAGGAGACCCATCCTGATATCCCGATCATCATGATCTCGGGGCATGGCACCATCGAGACCGCGGTGGAAGCCGTGAAAAAGGGCGCTTATGACTATATCTCGAAGCCGCCGGACCTCAACCGGCTGCTGATCACCATCCGCAATGCCATGGATAAGACCACCCTGGTGGCCGAGACCAAGGTGTTGAAGCGGAAGGTGAGCAAGGTACAGGAGATGGTAGGCGCTTCGACGCCGATCCACAAGATCAAAGAGACCATCGAGAAGGTGGCGCCGACAGAAGCGCGGATCCTGGTCACGGGTGAGAACGGGGTAGGGAAGGAACTGGTCGCCCGCTGGGTGCATGAGAAGAGCAACCGGGCCGGCGGTGCGCTGGTGGAAGTCAACTGTGCGGCCATTCCCAGCGAGCTGATCGAGAGCGAGCTCTTCGGGCATGAGAAGGGTTCCTTTACATCGGCGGTGAAGCAGCGCATCGGGAAATTCGAGCAGGCCAACGGCGGCACGCTCTTCCTCGACGAGATCGGCGATATGAGCCTCACGGCCCAGGCCAAGGTGCTCAGGGCGCTGCAGGAGGGCAAGATCACGAGGGTCGGCGGCGACAAGGACATCAGCGTTGACGTGCGGGTCATCGCCGCTACGAATAAAGATCTGCTCAGAGAGGTCGAAGACAAGAATTTCCGGCTCGACCTTTACCACCGGCTCAGCGTCATCATCATTCATGTGCCTTCGCTGAACGAGCGGAAGGACGACATCCCGTTGCTGGTGGAGAAGTTCCTGGTCGATATCTGCGGGGATTATGGCATCGCGCGCAAGGCGATCGACGAAGATGCGATCAAGGCGTTACAGCAGCATAACTGGACGGGGAATATCCGCGAGCTGCGCAATGTCGTCGAGCGGCTGATCATCCTTTCGGGGAAGACGATCACGCAGAGTGATGTCGAGAATTACGTATTACCAAAAAAATAAAGTCCCTGGACTGCTATTGCATCAGTGGGCTGGGCGCCGATGAGCGGGATGCTAAGGGAGATACTGGGTTGAAAACTACCCTTTTTAGCCTATTTTTGCCCCTATTCAAAAAAACTACAAGGAATGTCATTTCATCAAGTGCTGGTTCTCGTACTAATCCAGGTCATCATTCTCCTACTCCCTTCCATCGGCGCGGCGAAATTGTTTGAAAAGGCCGGCGTTCCGGGCTGGAAAGCCTTCGTACCCTTCTATAACACCTGGATCATGATGGAACTGGCGCGGCGGCCGAAGCATTGGGTCTTCTGGCAGGTGATCCCGGTAGTAGGCTGGTTTATCTCGCTGGGAATCTTTGTAGAATTTGTCAAACTCTTCGGGAAGTTCAGGCTTTGGGAGCATACGATGGCCGCGCTGCTGCCGCTGATCTATTTCCCGATGATCGGGTATGATCCGAAGGTGAAGTATATCGGCGCCGCCGAAGCGAAGAAACACCGGAAGGGAACGGCCAGGGAATGGATCGACGCCGGCGTCTTCGCCATCGTGGCGGCCACGCTCATCCGCACCTTTGTATTCGAGGCCTATACCATCCCGACGGGGTCGATGGAGAAGACCCTGCTCATCAACGACTTCCTTTTTGTCAGCAAGTTCAGCTACGGACCGCGAATCCCGAATACGCCGCTTTCCATTCCGTTTGTGCATAATACGATGCCCATCACCAACGGCAATTCCTATCTGGAGTGGATCAAGGTCCCGTATACCCGCTGGTTTGCCAGCCCGGTAAAAAGGGGGGATGTGGTCGTCTTCAACTTCCCTGCGGGCGATACGGTGATCAATCTCGACGAATACCAGTCCCAGAAGCCCTACTATTCCGTCTGCCGGGCCCTGGGAAACGGCAATATCGACAGCGGCCGGCAGATCGTGCTGGGCAATCCCGACCAGTACCCGCTGGTGATCCGGCCGGTCGATAAGCAGGAGAACTATATCAAGCGCTGTGTGGCGATCGCGGGCGATACGCTGCAGATCAGGAACCAGCAGGTCTTTATCAACGGGCAGAAACAAACCTTCCCGCCGGAGTCACAAACGTACTACACCGTCACGACGAACGGACAGCCGCTGGACGAGACGGTGATGGCGGAAGAGTACAACCTGGATGTCAATAACCCACAGGAGGTGCATTCATTGAACACGCCCAACAGTTACTATATGCTGCTGACCTGGGCGGCGCACGAGAAGATGCTGAAGAACGGGCTGGCCAAAAGTATCGTTCCGGATATCGTGGATGCCGAGCCGCAGCAGCCCGTCTTTCCCTTTGCCCCCGTGAACGGTACCACCTGGGCGCTGGACAATTATGGTCCGCTCTGGATCCCCGCCAGGGGCGCGACGCTGACGCTGACCCCGCAGAACTATCCCGTTTACGAACGGGCCATCCGGGTGTATGAGCACAACCAATTCGAGATGAAGGATGGGAAGTTCTGGCTCAACGGACAACCCGTGACCCAATATACTTTCCAGATGAACTACTATTGGATGATGGGGGACAACCGGCATGAGTCCCAGGACTCGCGCTTTTGGGGCTTCGTTCCCGAAGATCATGTAGTGGGAGAGGCCTGGCTTATCTGGATGAGCTGGAATCATGGGGTGCGCTGGAAACGGTTGTTCAAAAAAATCAAATAGCGCCGTACGGCGAAGAATAAACATATGAAAAAGGAGATCACCGTCTCGTACGAGGAATATGCATCCGCACAGGAGTTGGCACCGGCGGACGCTGCGCTGGTGGACCTGGCCAGGAACGTGACCAAGGACGCCTATGCGCCGTACAGCCGGTTCCGCGTGGGCGCCGCCGCGAGATTGTCGAATGGCCAGATCGTCACGGGTACCAACCAGGAGAATGCCGCCTACCCGGTGGGTATCTGTGCCGAACGGACCTTACTGTCGGTGGCGGCCTCCCTCTTCCCGGGCGTCGCGATCGACACGCTGGCCGTGAGTTACCGGAATGAGCAGGGGACCAGCGACCGGCCGATCTCGCCCTGTGGTATCTGCCGGCAGTCGCTGCAGGAATTCGAGCAACGGACGGCCCGGTCGATGCGGATCATTCTTACCGGACAAAGCGGGAAGGTCATGGTGCTGGAGGGATCGGCGACATTGCTGCCGTTCGCCTTCTCGAGCGATGAGCTGAAATAAGGGCTAGGACAGGTCGAATGAGTCGTTCTCGTCAAAATTGCGGGATACCCGCCCTCTTCCCCAACCGTTTGGATTGACCCTATCGGGGTTCTTATCATTCCCCGCATATTTGATCCGGTTGAGACATTCCGTATACGCAAAAACATATTTAAGATAAAGCTCATCTCCCTGCCTGACCTCCTTCCAGGAGGACGGGCGGGCCGCATCGACCGAACTGAGCATCCCGTCCTGACCCTCCCGGTACGACGCGACGAGCTGCCCGTCGACGTTAAGCCGGACCTCGTTACCCATGCGTTCGTAGTTCCCCTGGCGGAGGCCTTCGAGACACCAACCAAAAAAGGATCGCACCAGGTTTCCTTTCAGGGAATCATAGTACTTATACTTCCCTTGTGAAAAGGTGTTGTCCCTGAACAGGAAGAGAAGCCAATTAACGGATGGTTCCGCAGGAGGGACACGCATATATATCTTTTCCAAATTCTTTGCGAACCTGAAATTGGAGACCCGATCCTCGTTTGAATGCCCGATATACCGGAGATAATGCTCGCCTTCGATATAGACCCTCTTTCCACCGGCATTCTCGATGCGATTGATAAGATCGGTGTCTTCCATGCCATATCCAACCAGGCTTTCATCCAGTCCCCTTACCGAATAGAACAATTCTCTTCCAAAGCCAAATTTCCCCCCCTGATCCCTATAAACGATGGCGTCCTTTCGCAATGTGGTTATAATGGCATTGCCGCCATGGGCGGAAAATACCGAATCGATCCAGGACGCATAGCCGGGACCGGCATAGTTATCGGCATCGACCATGCAGATGACGTCCCCCGTCCCCAGCCGCAATGCCATGTTCTTGGCATGTGAGGAGTGAAAATCCTGCGGCTCTGCCGTCTTATAGTATTTCAGTATTCCCGACCGGACATGATCCCCGAGCGTCTCTTTTATCCAATCGCCGATATTGTCCTGCGAATTGTAGTCCAGCACGACGAACTCGATGCCGGGATAGCCCTCATTCTCCCTGATATTGACGGGCAGGGTCTGCATAAGATGAGCGCCCCTGTTCATGCACACCGTGCATAAGGATATCTTTCTCATACTTTTTATTTGTTTACCGGATGGATACCACGTCCTCCGTATTGAAATTCCGGACGACATTCCCCCGTCCCCATCCTTTTTCATTTATATGTACGGCCGACTTATCATTGTGCCAAAACTTCCGGCGATTGAGGCATTCGGTATAGCCCACTTCCGCCATATGATAATTAGACTCCCCCTGTATCAGCTCCTGCCAGGCCGATGGCGCACCGGGTCCCGTCGAGCGCAGCTGCCCGCCATTAATGGCATAGGTAAGGGCCGGGCTATCGACAAAATTAAGTACCATCCGGTCCTGCGACCTGTGGAAATTCCCCTTTCTTTGCCCACCTTCCTCTAATGTCCAACCTACAAAGGTCGCCACGAGATCGGACTGTATCGCTTCATTGTAGCGATACACCAACTCTTCGGCGGAACCATCGTTGAAGAGGTATAGGACCTTCAATCGCCCCGGGACAGCTTCGGTCGTACAATGATAGATGCCTTTCAGATTGTGGGGATAGCGATAGTTCGCGAGGCGTACCCGATCGGAATGCGGAATATACCGTAGATACTTCTCCTCCTCGATAAAGACCCTGTTCACTCCGGCCTTTTCGATACGGTTGCAGAGGTCGACATCATCCATGCCATACCCGATGAGGGATTCGTCATAGCCATTTACCTTTGTGAAAATTTCCCTGGTAAAGCAGATCTTCCCGCCCGTGTCCCTATAAGGGATCGCATCCTTGCGGAGAGTGGTGATCACGATATCCGGCCCGAGCGCAGCAAAACATTCCTGCACCCAGGTGACATAGCCCGGCCCGGCAAAAATATCTGCGTCGATGTTGCAAATGATCTCGCCGGTGGCTAACCTGGAGACCATATTCTTTGAATGAGCCATGTCAAAATACTCCGGTTCGTCCGTCCTGTAATATTTTACCAATCCGGATGCAATGTGTTGATCCATATGAGATCTCATCCAGTCATCCATACCGTCCCGGGAATTGTAATTCAATATGACGAACTCCAGGTTCGGATAACCTTGATTCTCCGCAATATTTACGGGAAGCGTTTTGCTCAGGTGATAGAGCCGGTTCATGCAAACGGTGCAAACCGAGATCTTCTTCATGATAATTGATGATTTTTATAAATTAAAAAGCAGCTTCAGGAGAACGATCCTGCCCGGCAAGGTATATGAACTCGCTGTAAGGGTATTGGCGGTCAAATAAAGAGCTTTATAATTTCGTACATTAAATAGATTGGTGGCGTCCAGCTGAAGGTCGATATTCCGCTTATTGAAGTGGTACCTGGCCCGGGCATCGGAAAACATATAATTCAGATCCGGATTGCCCCGGCTATGAGTATAGTAGTGTTCTCCGGACAACATGAACTGCAATGAGGACGTGGGATTATAGTATATCGCCAGCTGTTGCAGCAACTGATCCACTTTGTCGGTTGGCGCTTCTGCCGATGAATGGCTGTTGGTTTGGGTGCCGCTGATGTGATAGCTGAAGTTAAGCCATTTACTGATCTTGGTCTCTGCGCCCAGTTTCAGCATGCCGATAGTCGTATTAAAAGGGAGGAAAGCGCCGTTCTGTACCTGCACGGAGCGAGTGTCCTGCCATTTGACCTCGGCGTCGAACGTCGTACGCAAGGCGAAGGTATATTTGCTGATCGTGCCGTCTGCCGTCCAGGAATCGATGTGGTTGGGAAATGGCAACATCACGAGCCGCTGAAAACTGTTGGTAATGACACTCGAAGCGATATTGTTGGCGTTGGTATGATTATACAGCAGATTTATGCTCCAGAAGAACAGTTTGATGGCTTTTCGATACTCGAATCCGAGGGCCGCCAGGTGGTTTTGGCGGAGGGTCAGGTCGGCGCTGTTGGCGTTCAGGGTTCTGTAATCCTTCAGGATGTATCCCTGATAGATATCTTCCACGTTCCCGGTTTGATTGAAATAGCGGTACTGGAAGGTCAGGTAGTTCTCGGGACTGGTTTTGTACCTTCCGATCAATTGTGGGTTAAAATAATAGCGGGTCAATCCTTTATCGAGCCCATAGCCCCGATCGGAATAATTCAATTGCTGGTAGGTAAAAGGTAGGGTGAGAGTGGCCTTTAGTCGCTCACCGGGGATGTCGAATGCGGCTTCGGCATAGACCTTTTGTTTTTTCCAGGAAAGGTTATTGGCCGAGCTATCGGATGCCGTGGAGATACTGTTGTTCGATTGCAGCGATCCCAGCTCCGATGTCAGCATCTGCGATTGCCGGCTGAAGCCCGCCCGGAAACTTTTGGTCATAACCTCTCCCGGCATCTTGAACGAAATATAATTATTAGTGAACCACGTGGGAACATCGACCGTCTGGATCAATTGCAGGTAGGGATCGCCATGATTGAACAGCGAGTCATTGTAAGAAGGCCCGATGGCCCGGTGTTCGGGTTCGACGGTACGGCTGAAATAGGAATAGGCCTGAATAATATTTTTCGAGCTCACCGAACGCATCCAATTAAACTCGTTGGACAGATTTAAGGGATCGTCCCTAAGGGTCTGATCGATGGGTGAACCATTCGTAACCAAATGCGAGGTTTTATTCCATCGGTTGTCATCCATCAGCATGACGTCGTTCAGGTAGCTTTTATTGCTGTTCAGTGTGACCGTGAATTGTGTATGCAGAAGGGCAGGATCGATCTGGTTATGCTGTGATTCGGAATAACGAACGGTGTCACCGGGGAGGAAGATGCTTGTGACCTGGCTGAAATCCTGCTTCTGCCGGTCGCGCAGATACCAGGCATTCAACCGCAATTGCCAGTCATTCTTCAGGTTGATCAGGTTGTTAGCGCTCAACATCCCGGATCGATCGAAGAGATATCGCTGTCGCGCCAGGTCCGGGGTCGATATGGTCCCCAGTGAAAGCAAGGTGGCGGGTGGGTCGGTCCCGAGGCGCTGCTGATTAGCCGAAGCATTGTGTGACATCAGCTCCTGCTGCAGATCGTACCCCGTATTATTCCCTTTCAAATAATTGATGGCTTTATATTCATCTTTGAATAGCAAAGCGTTAAGATCTACATCATAATTGCCCGGCAGTCCTCCCCCGATGCTCTCCTGGCCGACAACACGCAGTTTGCCGGATCGTTTCATAGTCAGGTTGATCGCCACGTCATTGCTGTTCACTTTACGTTGCAATACTTTGATCGGCTGATGATTATCGATTACCTGTATCTGGTCGACAATGTTTTGGGGAATGGAGGTGGTTGCGATGGTGTATTTGTCGTCGAGAAGATTATCCCCGCCTATATATACGCTGGAGATCGGCCTGTTGTTGTAATAGATGGTCCCGTCGTCATTGACCGAGATGCCCGGAAGTCTTTTGATCACATCTCCGATAACCCTGTCCTGGGCAGTGCTGAAATCGCTTACTTTATAGTTAAGGGTATCCCCACGGCTGCGTAATACCGGCTTATTATTATGGACGACTACGGATTGCAACTGGCTGGCCAGAACAGTAAGGGAAAAATCGATCACGGCCGGGAGAGCGCTGACGGGCTTGCTTTGTTCTCTAAAGCCGATGCAGCGCGCTTCCACCAAAAGATCACCGGGTGCCGAACCGGCAGGGGGGCGCAGGACGTATGCGCCCCCTGTGTCGGTTCGCGTATAGGCGATAATAGCATCCTGTGACCGGTTCCTCAGGTTTACACTGGCATAGGGAACCGGATGGCCCGAACTATCCCTGACCGTACCTTTTATTGTTTGCGCGAGGCCGGCCGGAGCGATCAGGACGCCGACGAGGAGCAAGCCGATGATTCCGCGGATCGGTTTCATTTCTTTTCCGGTAATTCTATGGGATTATTGATAACCGGTCCCGAACCCGGTTTTATATCCATTACGGGTCCTGATGCGCCGTTGTGTGACATCAGTTTTGAGTAAGCTTCCGGGTCTTTCCTCGCCGTTTCTTCCAGCTTGGAAAACTCCTTGTCCGTGGTCTTAACTCCATTTTGCGGCGGTTGAATGACCGTTGATTCGGACCGGCTGATGCCGTCGAAGGTGAAACTGACCTCGTTTTTCGAGTCATGAGCGTCGACGATCACCCCCGGCAATCCATTCAATTTCCAGGGGCCTATATGCAGCGGCAGATCGGGGCAGAACCAGGCCGTATAATCCCTTCCCCTGAAATGCGTCGTTGCTTTTTGGCAATGCATGCCGCCGAATGTGGCGGTATCGCGCGTAATGTGCCAGTCGATAGGGGGCAATGCACCGGAGATGACAAAGTCGGTCATCGGGATCCAATCCTTTCTCACCAGGTTCTTTTCATTGGGGAACTGATAGTATTCGACCTTGGTTCCTCTCATATGGATATCTGTCCGGGTCCTGCCGTCAGCGCCGGCGGCCGACTGTTGTTGCGCGGGCCCTTCATTGGTCTTATAGACACTCGATCTGTCACCAACGAGCAAGACCATGTTCTCCCGATAGGGCTGCCGGTTGGTCGTATCCCGGAGGTGCGAGAATTTATAATGCACGGCGATCTGCGCATGATCGGGCTGCTGTGCCGTTGCGGGAAGGGACGCTATCGCGAGCCCAACCGCCGAGAAGAGTATCCATTTCATAATTATCTATTTTATAGCAATTTTACCGGATAATTACCGGGTGGAAAAAGGATTGGGGGGAACCGGCCTAACTGGCGTGCGAATGAGGGATTTTTGTTATCCGGTATATGCAATATATTTGCTATCGTGCACCGCAACAAAGTCAGAACCCTCATAGAAGTCGTTATCCATGCCTTATTTTGGCTGGGAGTCTATTATGCGTTGCAGGCGCTGACCGTCTATTCCTATAGAGTGATGACTACCAACAACGGCAGGGTCGCCAACGTCGACGGCCGGATGCCTTTCCATTATTCATGGGTAACCGTTGGGGCTTTAATGGGATTGTTCTATGGCAATATCCTTTGGCTTTTCAGGGGGGTACTGAGGTTCAGGAACCGCCTGCTGGCCGTATCGGTCGTCGCCGGCTGGCTGTTTGTGATGTTTGCATTGAATTACGAGCTGGTCCTTCGGATGATCAGCCGGGGCAGGAATCCCGCAGACCGGTCTGACGCGGGTGGGGCCGCCCTGCATGGCCCTCCACCCCCTTCGAGACCAACGCTGTTCTCGGTGGATGACTGGAAGCATATGCAACTGGTGATGTGCGCCCTGTTCCTGGCGATATTAAGCATTGCCGTGGCTTATTTCTTTATCAAGGAATGGATACGGAACGAACTTCAGCGAAGCCAGGCGGAGGCGCAAAAGCTCAGCGCCGAAGTAAAGTTCCTCCGGTCACAGATCAATCCCCATTTCCTGTTCAACACGCTGAACAACCTCTACTCTATCGCGCAGCGGGGCGGGGACGAAAAACTGGCGGATGGCATCTCCAGGCTGTCCGGCATGATGCGCTATATGACCTATGAGATCAACACGGACACGGTGCCCCTGCTGCGCGAGATCGGTTACCTGGAAGATTGTATCGCGATCAACAAGCTCCGGTATGCCGATAGCGAGGTTTCCGTCAATTTCAGCTATCCCGCGCCGCAGGCGATCGCCAGGGTACAGGTGGCGCCCATGCTTTTCATCTCCTTCCTTGAGAATGCGTTCAAGCATGGCGTATCGATAGGGCATCATTCCTGCATAACAATGGCCATTTCGATCGACCCGAAAAAACTGGTCTTTACTTGTGAGAACCCCGATCATAGCGCTGTCAGAAGGCTGAAAGCAGGAGAGGGCGGGGTCGGCCTGGAAAATGTCAGACGCAGGTTGGAACTGGTATACCCCGGCAGATACAATCTGCAGGCAGGACCGGAAGAAGGAAAATATAAAGTAAATCTTCAAATCGAATTTGCTTGATCAACTGTATTGCTATCGATGATGAGCCGATGGCGCTCGAGGTGATCGAGCGTTATTGCGGGAAATGCGATCTCGTGGACCTGAAAGCGGTCTTCCGCGAGCCCGTGAAGGCCGTCGAATACCTCGGACACGAGAAGATCGATCTTGTCTTCCTGGATATCAATATGCCCGATCTCAGCGGGCTGCAGCTGCTACAAACCCTGTCGCCGAGGCCGATGATCATTTTTACGACCGCCTACGGCCATTATGCGGTGGAAAGTTATACGCTGAATGCCATCGACTACCTCCTAAAACCGATCACCTTCGAGCGATTTCTTGCCGCCGTGAATAAGGCCGTGGCCGCGGCTTCCGGCAGGTCCGGCGCACCCGGAAATGAGGAAGCCCCAACCATTTTCATCAAGAGCGGCCCGCAAACTTACCGGGTCAGAGTAAGCGATATCCTTTACCTGGAAAAGGAAGGCAATTACATCACCGCCCACCTGAAAGACAGGGATATCCTTATCCGGCAGAACATGAGCGACGTCTTCGACCTGGTGCCGGCAGAAGACTTTATTCGTATTCATAAATCCTTTGTGGTGGCTATCGAGCATATCGAGATGATCGAAGTGCATCAACTCACCGTCGACAAGAAAAAACTGCCCATCGGCAGCACTTACCGCGACTCGCTGCGCCTGCGGCTTGGGATAGACTAATGCGGTTACCCGAAATCGGCATTGGTAAAACTACCATAACTAAGCGGTAGCTATTAGATAAATGCGGACATTCCCGAGCAGAAATTAATCTTTCATCAATTGTTTCATTTGGCAGAAATATTTATTCTATTTATATTTAATTTAGTACTAACCGCATGGTTACTCGCTTTACCTAAGGCTCTGGCAGCAGCATTTTGTGTTTTTCGTGCACCAGTAAACGCATTTTAACCTTATAAAAATCTGTTATGCTTTCCAGACCTATCCGCCTTGCCATCGTCGATGATCATGTACTATTGAGGAAGACCTTGAGAAATTATCTTTTAGATCAACGGAACGTGAGTGTCGTGATCCAGACCTCGGATATACCCGAGCTCCTCGACAATCTGGGGTCGTCGGCAGTGGATATCGTTATCATGGACTCGATGGTTTCGGGAATGAATTGTATCGATGCGGTGACGTTGTTGCGGAACAAATATCCTTCCATCCGCATATTGATACTTTCCATGAAAACGGATATGTACCAGGTGAGCGATCTGCTGGAATCCGGCATTCACGGTTATATTTCCAGTACAGAGGAGCCGGAAGAGCTATTAAAGGCAATCCAGGCTGCCGCGGAGAATCGCATCTACCGGAACGGGTTGTTCACGGAGGCCTTGTACTGGAGCAAGCAGAACAGCATCAATGTGAACCAATACGATAGCATGATGATCAATCTTAATGAACGGGAGAAGAGGATCCTTTGCCTGATCTGGGAGGAGAAGACCAACAAGGAGATTGCAGAGGAACTGTTCCTGGGCGTCAGATCGATCGAGAAGATCCGGCAGGATCTGAAAGAGAAGATCGCGGCCAAATCGACCATCGGCCTGATCAAATATGCCATCGACAAGAGGATCATCAGGGTTGATGCAAAAAATTCAGAAGCGTTCAGGTGACCCCTCCCTTCCGGTCGATTTCGTAGAAGCCGCATCCTGAATTGTGATCAGCACTATTTATCGTAATGGCTTTTCATTCTAAATTGGCCGGCATAATGATCTAAGGCTGCCAAAATTCCTTGTAAGGATCAATCTGCTGCAACGGAACATTTTTGATGCAAGTCCCTGCATGATCCGGAGGCCGGCGGGTCAAATGTAAACAATTCAAAAAACATAAACTATGTACGTCAAGCAAATCGCCGAAGTAAAGGAACATCTCGATCAGCTAAAGAAGGATGGACTCATCGAAAAATGGGAGCTTCCTTATGAGAACCTCCTGACCCGTCTTAATGCCGCTATATTCTTCCTTACTCCGGCCGGCTCAAACCAGGCCGATTCGTCCGCCATCTGGAGCGAGCTGGAAAAATATGAGAATTTCAGCTACCGACCCAATAAAGAAGGGAAGTTGTCTTCCCTGGCGTATCGCGTCACGTTCAGCGAGGAGGAAAAGACGAAGAACCTTGCAGCCGTCACCGAGAGCGCTTCAGTAAGTCTTCAATGACCTGGTTACCGGGCTGAGCTTCTTCTCTTTCCCTGAATATTTGTTGCATCTTCCCGACATTCTCCTTCATCTGCCGGTCATCGAGGATGCAAGCAATATCGGATAGAAGGGTCTCCCCGGTAATTTCTTCTATCTTCCGGCTGACTCCGAGCTTATGCGTACTGATGAGGTCTGCATTCCGGAATTGCTCAAAACCCATAGGAACGATGATCATGGGCACGCTATGATAGATGCATTCCTTTATCGATCCCAGGCCGCCATGGATGATCGCAAGTGAGGTTTTTTGGAGAATGGTGAATTGCGGCGCCCAATTTACGACCGTGATGTTTGCGGGCCGATCGCCCAGTCTGGCAGCATCGAACCCCTTCCCGATCGACAGGATAAGATGCAGATCGGGCATCTCCAGCTTCAGGATCGTATCGACAACTGTCTTATAAAAACGAATGCGATGTTTATCTTCATAGGCCACGGCATTCGAACCGAGCGAAGCATAGATGATCCTTTTATTTGCGGGCAGGTGGATGCCGTTCGTTCCGCTTTCGGCCGATAACCCCGTATAGACCGATGGCTGGATGTAAAAACAATTTCGTTTCCCGGGCAGCGGTTCTATCTCCAATTCGCTGGGGCATAATACCAGTTCCGGGAAGGTTGAGACAGGATGAAGGATGTCCTCGAAGGTTCGCTTGCCAAAGCTTTGGAAATACTGTGCGATCTGGACCGTCTCCGCACCCTTCTTGTCTATAAAAAGCCGGGCGCATACATGCTCCTTGGGTGTCCCGGGAAAGGGTAGGAACGGGGTGAGGATCACCGGCTGTATCTTGTATTTGTAATGAACGATCACGGCTTCCAGCAGCAAAAAAAAGGTCATTATCAGAATATCGGGCCTCGAATGTTCGAATAAGGCGTCCAATTCGCCCTCGATCAACCTCGGGATCAGGGTGGGGTTCCGGCGTGCCAGGCGCGGATCGATGTAGCCTTTTTGCTGGTTGTCCGGGTGGCCGGGATAGAGGTCGTGGAATAGGGTGCGGACCTCAAATCCCTGCTTCCGGATAAGGCCTTCATAATGCAGAATGGTCAGATAAGTGACGCTGTGCCCTGCATTTTTAAGCGCATGGGCAAACCCGAAGGTCGGATAGATATGTCCTTCCGTAGCGTCTACCAGGAAAAATATCGATGCCATTAGGAGGGATAGCTTTCTATGAATCGGACGATGGCAGGACGATTGTCGTCCTCCCTCAATTTCTCGCTCATTTTCCGGGCGTTGTTCCGGAACTCCGGTCTATTCATCACCTTTTCGATGAGAGAAAGCAAACGCTTTGCCGTGATCGTTCGCATGTCCCCTTTTTCTCCCAGGTTGTGATAGACGACCCGCGCCGCATTGCCGGGCTGGTCGTGCCAGCCGGGGAAGACGATCATCGGGACGCCGTGATAGGCGCCTTCCCGGATGGAACCGGAGCCGCCGTGAGTAATAAACAGGCTGGCCCTTTCGAGCAATTTCAATTGCGGCGCCCTGGGAACGATCATTACATTATCCGGGATGCGCTTGTATTGGGTAAGATCTCCCACCCCCTGAGATTGCAGGATCAGCTGGCAGTCCGTGAGTTGTTCCATTGCCTCGAAAAGACACCGGTACAGATTCTTCTGAAATTTGTATTGTGAACTATGCGTTCCCATTGCGCAGTAGATCAGCTTCTTCTCTTTGTCGATGAAGTTGAAATTGAAGAGTTCCTGCACCCTGTTCTTTTCCACACAGGCGCCCATGTACCACTTGACCTGGCCACCCCCATCCCCGAGGACGGGAAAATCGATATGTCTTGACCCCATGAAGATCTCCGGCCCCATCAACCGGATGCCATATTCCGTTCTCTTCGTCTTTGCGCCATATTTTGTGACCATGGCCCCAACCCACTTCGCGCCGGGACCCAGCGCCAGGAACATGTCCAGTTTTATCTTGAGCTCCTTATAGTGTTCTACCAGATATATTTTTGCCCAGGCCAGTCTGATCCTGAGGTCGGACAGCGGATTCGAGCTCCTGGCGGGAACGAGGCCGGAAAATATCGGCGGCCGCCCCACATGGTCGATGGTGGAAAGCGTGCAATTGATATTGATGATCGGGATCTTCCTTTTCAGGAATGGGGGGGCGAACCGTGGAAGTATCGAGTCCAACAGCACGATATCCGGGTTTACTTCATTTATCCATTTTTCGGCGGTCGCGTAGATATAGTTTAAGGCGGCCTGTAAATGTCGAACCTTTACAAGGTGTTTTTTTATGGGGTTCTTTATACTATCGGGTGAGGGAAGGGTTGGGTCGAATTCTTCAAGGGGCAGGATAAGATAGGGAAACCCCTGTGATTCGACGTATTGTCTGTCCTCCAGATTTGTAGAGATATAGACGACCTTGTGACCTTGTTCGACAAGGGATCTCGATAGACTAAAACTGCCGTTCAGTGCGGACCTTCCATCCAGGATCAGCAATATCAGCTTGCTACGCGACATAAAAAATAGATTGGGAACTGAAGATAAAATAAAGATCAGTGCAAATTTCATCCCCACAGCTTTTTCGTAGTAGCCGAAAAAGAATGCCGCTTTTTACCAATTGACTTTTGCTTTGTTTGGGCTAATTTGTTCCTCGTTACCACCCGTATTTACAAATCGACAGCAGACGTTTTTAGCGGCTGCAGCGATAGCTATATATCAGGAAACATGGACAAAGTAAACCTTATCTGCATCCCATATTCCGGCGGAAGCAAGTATTCATTCTCACCTTTATTAAAGAAGGCTCCTTCTAACCTGAACCCTGTAGTGCTCGAGCTCCCGGGAAGGGGCGCTCGTTCCGGCGAAAAGCTCTGCGATGATATTGCCGTGATCGAAGAGGATATCTTTAAGCGATCGCTTGAATTCATCAACCGGCCATATGCGATATACGGGCATAGCATGGGCGGGCTGCTGGCTTTTTTACTGGCCAGGCGGATCGTCCGCAACGGTTTGCCGGAACCGCTTCATTTATTCATCACCGGCACGTCGGGTCCTTCGGTTATCGAAGATCAAAAATATTACCTGCTGAATAAGCAGGATTTCCTCGACAAGATCAAAAGTCTGAAAGGAATGCCTGACGAGATACTGGAGAATGGCGACATGATGGATTATTTCGAGCCGATCATCCGCTCGGATTTCAAGCTGGCCGAGACCTATGTCTACCGGTCATCGGCTCCCTTCAAATTTCCGATAGCCGTTATTGTGGGCGAAGACGAAGAAATGGAATTAGACGATGTCAAGACCTGGAAGCTCGAAAGCTCGGCGACGGTGGCCATCTCCAGGATGCCCGGAAGCCATTTCTTCATTTTCGAGCATGCCGACTCCGTCATGAGGTTGTTCGCAGACAAGATCGCAATGTCATTTAATAGGTATATATGAACCAATGGAAAATGAATTTTCAATGTCAGGTAAATAACGAAAAATGAATAAATGGATCCTGTTCTATGTCCTGGCGTTGCTGCCGGAGGTGATATTCTCACAAGAAGGTTTGAAAGCCGGGGATATCGACCAGATCGTCGAACGGCAGATGGGAAAATCCGGCATCCCCGGTTTGGCTATCGTGGTTTACTCGCGGGGCCGGGAGACGTATAAAAAGGAATACGGCTTCTCCGACGTCGCGCTTAAGAAGCGGGTCGATTCTTCTACGGTGTTCGAGCTCGGATCGAACAGCAAGGCATTTACCGCTTTGGGCATCTTATACCTGCAAAAGGAGGGGCGTCTATCGCTCGACGACCAGGTAACCAAATATCTGCCCTGGTGGTATGGGGTCTACAAGGGGAAAAAGGTCACCGACTTTACGATACGGCAATTTTTGCATCAAAGGACCGGGATCCCTTTTTCTTCCATCGATCTGATCCGGGAAGGACAGGGCAACGATGATCTGGATGCTACTATCCGCAGGCTGGCGGGCGTGGAGCTCAGAAGGATGCCTGGCGCCGGGTTCGAGTATGCAACGATCAATTACGATGTACTTGGGCTTATCATCGAAAAGGTGACGCGGCAGCCCTATGACGAATTCATGGATAAGGAGGTGCTGGTAAAACTTGGTCTGGACCATACGACTGCGGGCAGACGCGGCGTCGATGCCAATCTGGCGAAAGGGTATAAGTGGAATTTTCTGGCGCCCAGGGAATACCAGGCACCTGTATATAAGGCCAATACACCCGCCGGCTATATTTATTCCAATATCGGCGATGTGGGAAAATGGTTGGGGGAAAATATTACTATTTCCGGAACCGGTCTTTTCGATAGCCTTATCGAACGGGCACACGAACGGGACGGTGCGATGGAGGCCGACAACGATAATGGTTTTTACGGGGGTGGATGGATGGTGAGCGAGGGCGGGTACAAGCGCGTGACGCATGGAGGAACCAATCCGAATTTCTCCTCCTTCATCGGCTTCGACCGGACCACCGGGAACGGTGTCGCCATCCTGGCCAATCTCAACTCGAAATATACGGGGGAACTGGGGAGCTATCTGCTTGACCGGCTGGAAGGTCTTGAGGCGCCCATTCGACGTGTCGACGACCCGTATAAAAACGCGGACCTGATCTCCTTTATTGTCATGTGTTTCTCGATTTTGCTGATAATAGCAGTATTGTACTTCACGGTGACTAAAACCAGCCAGCTGATCCGGCACAGGATCAAAGTGTCGTTGCACAGCTATTTTAGAAAACCCGGTGAATTGATATTCAGCGTTATCCTGATCCTTTTCATCGGCTATGGGCTGTATAACATTCCAACATTCCTTTACGACCATGTCTCCTGGGAATTCTTGCGGGTTTGGGCTCCCGCCAGCCTTTCGATCACGGTGCGGGTCTTTTTCGGGGCGATCCTGTTTTTCTTCGCTTATTTTGCCGCAAGCATCCCCCTTGACAGATCGGTCAATGACCATGTTTTCAGCCTCGTTGTGCTGAGTGCTCTCAGTGGTCTCGGAAATGCCCTGGTGATCTTTACCATCAATTCTGCGTTTACGTCGGTGGATCACTCGTGGAATAATATGGCGCTGTATTTCCTGCTGGGATTGGTGGTATACATGTTGACCCAAAGGATCGTCCGGATGAGACTGATCACGGTCTCCAACAATGTCATCTTTGAGAAAAGAGCGGAGATCTCCAGGGTTCTGCTACAAGCCCCTTTTGAGAAGATCGAGGCGATGCAAACGGGCGAGATTACCGCGGTGCTGAACAACGACAGCATTGTTATCAGCAAATTCCCCGGTGTGCTGGTTGGCCTTATCAGCAGCCTGGTAACGATTTTGTTCTGCCTCATCTATCTGGGGTTTATAAATTTCTATGCTTTTTTGGGATCGCTTGTCACCTTCGGCATTGCCGTCTTTCTTTATATGAATGTCACAAAGGTCGCCAGGAGATACTGGGACAAGAACAGGGATATCCAGAGTGCCTATATTCAATTCGTCATGGACCTATCGAGGGGGTTGAAGGAGCTGAAGGTCAGCCAAAGGAAAGGCCAGGACTTCATAAAGGATATGGACAGGAACAACGAAGCCTTCCGGCAGACCAATACGGCGGGGGACATCAAATTTACCAATACCTACATTCTCGGGGAACTCCTATTTACGATGGTGATCGGAAGCGTGGTCTTCCTGCTTCCTTTACTGATCTTTAACTCGGATACGGGTGAGATCAGGAATTTTGTCTTTGTGTTCCTGTATATAACGGGCCCGGTAAATGGCGTCCTGCGCACCTTCCCGGAGCTGCTGCGTTTCCGCATCGCGCTTAGGAGGATCAATAACCTTAAAGACACCGTTGTCAGACACATGAAAGAGAGCCGGCCGCAGGCGGTCGATCAGTCCGGAGTGGAGGAATTCCGGACGATGGAGCTGCGGAATATCGTCTATGAGTATGCCAATCAGGAAGTGGATAAGCATTTCAAGATAGGCCCGGTTTCCTGCAAATTCAACCAGGGGGAGATCACATTTATCGTAGGCGGCAATGGGAGCGGAAAATCTACGCTGGCAAAATTGCTATCCGGTCTGTATACTCCCTGTAACGGCGAGCTTCTCGTGAACGGCAGCAGGATCGGAAAGGAAACCCTCAGTCAATACTATTCCGTCATTTTCAGCGACTATCATTTATTCGACAAATTGTACGGCGTCGATCTCACGGGGAAGGAAGAACAGATCGACGAAAAACTGCTAATGCTAAAGCTGCAGGAGAAGGTCAGCATCAGGGAAGGCGCCTTCACCACGTCGAAGCTGTCCTCCGGGCAAAGAAAAAGACTGGCCTTGTTGATCAGCTACCTCGAGAACAAGTCGATCTGTCTTTTCGATGAGTGGGCTTCCGACCAGGACCCGGAATTCCGGCGGTTCTTTTATGAGACGTTACTGATGGATCTGAAGCGGATGGGAAAGTGCATTATCGTAGCTACGCATGATGACCGGTACTTTGGTATTGCCGATAAAATAATAAAGCTTGAATTCGGTCAGGTCGTCGAAATGTCCGAGTCAGGCAATATGATCCTCGATTATGAAATATCTCAACAGTAAGGATATCGATACGATCGGCACCGATTGGAGATCGTTGATCAACGTGATCGGGGATGCGGTTGGCGCGCTGAAGGAATGCGATTTTGCCCAACCCATCAAGCCCTATCTGCGCTACAGGGACCTGCGTAACCGGATCATTGCCATGCCGGCCTATGTCGGTGGAAGAAGTCCCCTGGCCGGCATTAAATGGGTTGCCAGTTTTCCAGCCAATATCGACAGAGGGCTTCCCAGGGCCCATTCCGTCACCGTTCTGAACGATCCAACCAGCGGCATGCCCTTGTGTGTAGTGAATACCTCCATGGTCAGCGCGATCCGGACTGCGGCCGTTTCGGGGCTGATGGTCGACCATTTCCGGAAGATCGCGAAAAGATCCCATTACACGATAGGCATAGTCGGTTTTGGGCCGATCGGCAGAATGCATCTTAAAATGCTGGAGACTATTTTGGGCGATCTTATCGGGAAAGTGTTGCTTTTCGATATCAGGGGCATCGAGGTGGAAGGGATCGAGACCGGGATGCGAGGCAAAATCGAGGCCTGCCGCTCGTGGCAGGACTGTTACCGCGATGCGGACATCTTTATCACCTGTACCGTCGCCGAGAAGCCTTATATCAATACGGCTCCGAAAAAGGGATCGCTTCAGCTGAACATCTCCTTAAGGGATTTCGAGGCGGGCACCCGGCAGTTCATGGACCATATTGTCGTCGACGAATGGAATGAGGTGTGCCGGGAGAATACAGACATCGAGAACATGTATAAAGGCTGTTTCCTGAAGCAGGAGGATGTGTTGTCAATGCCGGAGTTCCTGTTGGATGGGCGTCCGGACGAGGAATGGCGGGACAGTGTCATTATGTTCAACCCGATGGGAATGGCGGTTTTTGATGTAGCTATCGGCGGGTATTATTATGAAAAGTCCGTCGAGGAAAATATTGGTCTAACTCTTCCCGAATAATCGTTATGCACATACTCGAGCAGCTTCAAAATCTGTCGCCGTTCATCGGCCACACTCCCCTTATGGCGTTGAAAGGGCGGCAATGCCGGTTCTTTGCCAAGTTGGAATACAACAACTTTTCGGGCAGTTCCAAGGACCGTGCCGCCTATTCCATTCTGCGGGGCGCCGTCCTGGCGGGAAAAGTCAACCGGGATACGACAATCGTGGCGTCCAGCTCCGGGAACCTGGCGATCGCGCTTGGCTCCCTTTGCAAAATGTTGAAAATAAAGTTCATTCCCATTATAGACCCCAATATCAACAGGGCCTACGAAGGACTGCTGAACCTGCTCTCCTACAAAGTGGTCAAAGTGACCGAAAGAGACGTTACGGGCGGTTTTCTTCTGACCCGGATAGCCATGGCCGACGATCTATGCGCCTCGATAGAAAATTCCTTTTGCGCCGATCAATATACGGACCCCAACAACTACCGGGGGTATTTCCCGCTGGCGGACGAACTCATCGACAGTCTTGGGACGGTGGATCATATTTTCATTCCGGTAAGTTCCGGAGGAGCTATCACCGGCATTTCAAGCCGCATCCGGGAAAAAAGGGTGAACACCAGGATCATCGGGGTAGACGTGGAGGGGTCTGTCATCTTTGGACATCCGCCGGAACGGCGATATGTGTCGGGCATCGGCTCGAGCATTACTCCGCCGATCCTGGGGAACGCCGACATCGACGAAGTGATCCTGGTGAAACAAACCGAGATAATAATGGGATGTCATTCCCTTTTGGAGGAACAGGTGCTCTTTTGCGGGGCGTCCTCGGGCGCCGTCTACTTTGCCGCAAAAGCATATTTCCAAAACCATATCCACGCCGTGGATGCAACTGCTGTATTGCTCTTCCCGGACAGGGGAGGGGCCTACCTGGACACCATTTATAGTAAGGAATGGGCTGAAAAATTGTCGAAACAAACCATAAACGCAAAATTATGAATATTCTAAAGAACGACGTGTACGTATTGGGTACAGGTCTCTCCCATGATGGGTCCACTTGTTTGCTGAAGAATGGGGAGATCTGTGTCGCCGTTGAAAAGGAACGGCTCACCCGCAGGAAACACGATGGGGGCAATGACGCGCTTGCCATCAACTATTGCCTTAACAAGGCGGGAATAACGATCAAGGATGTCGCCCTGATCGTTCAACATTCTACCTGGGGACAGTTCCTGGATGACAATTCCTTTTACCAGGGGCCGAGACCGATCCCCGAGGGCGCCGGTATCCCCATCATCAATATCTCGCATCACCAGGCGCATGCCTACTATGCTATCGGGACCTCGCCTTATGACGAGACCGCGGTGTTCGTACTGGACTGCGCCGGCAGTCATTACAGCGAATGTACGGACGTGACCCCCGATACGGTCATGCTGGAGCGTCCCCTTACGGAACTCGAATCCCTTTACCTGGAGAAAGAAAGCTTTTACCTGTATAGGGATGAGCGTGTAAATACCCTCTTAAAGGATTTTTCTCCCATCGGTCATAAAGAGAACAGGTATCCGATGATCCCACAATTCCTGCATTCGATTGGCGGAGTGTATGAGATGGCGGCCGACTATTGCTTTCAAAGCATCCAGGCTTCGGGAAAATTGATGGGGCTGGCGCCCTACGGAAAGCCCGGTGTATATAATATGCCGCTTTTTGACCTGAAAGATGACCGGGTATTTGTCATTAACGGCGAATGGCTTAAGGATTTTATGAAGCCGGTAGGCGGAAGAAGGGAATTGAACAAGGATTTCCAATATTATGCCGATATCGCTTATTGGGTGCAAAAAGAGACCGAACGAGCGCTGGAATACCTGCTCATCTCGAGAAGGAAGCTGACGGACTGCAACAACCTTTGCTATACGGGGGGCGTTGCCTTGAATGCCGTGGCGAACGGACTCCTGATCAAGAAGAAGATATTCGACAATTTCCATATCCCGTCGGCGGCGGGGGACAGTGGGATCGCGGTGGGTTGCGCCTATTATGGATGGCTGGAAGTATTAAAGGAAAAAAGGGTAGCGCACAATGGGAGCTCGTGTTTCGGCAAAGCCTACTCCACCGGCGAAATAGAAAGCCAATTGGCCGATTTTGTCAAGCCCTGCAAAACAAACTACAACCTGTTCCTCGACAAATTCTTTGAGAACCTCCCGGTTTTTGTCAATCGGAACGCCATCGCCAATATCAGGAGCACTATTCAGTTCTGTATCGCCGGATCGGGAACTTATTATGTCAGTTTTGACCAGGGCGACGTGGTGGCCGACAGGAATAGCGATGATAAGCGCCCCAATTGTTCGGTATTCTCCGACGCCAGGACCTTTATTTCCTCCATAACCGGTCAGCATCAACTTATGCTGGCGTTGAGGGAAAAGAAGATGACCATCCATGGGGAAATGAACTTTTTTATTGGCTGTGTCGACCTCCAGGGTCTTTATAAGAAGGTCAGAGAACTTTGTAATGAGGACGCGGATTTCGAGGCGGTATACTTCGAAAGGGCAAAGAATGTGACTGCGACGGCGGCACAGCTGCTTGCAGACGGGAAGATCATCGCCTGGTTCCAGGGCGGATGCGAATTTGGGCCGAGAGCGCTTGGCAACCGTAGCATACTGGCCGATCCGAGATTGAAGGGCGTCAAACAGTTCATCAACGGCAAGATCAAATTCAGAGAGGATTTCCGGCCTTTCGCCCCGGCTATCCTGGCGGAACATATCTCGGACTATTATCACTTTGAAGGCGAGAGCCCATATATGATCATCACGGCGCAGGTGAAGGAAGAATGGAAGGGTCTTATTCCCGATGTTATCCACCTCGACAATTCGAGCAGGATCCAGACCGTGACCGAAGGTCTGAACGGACCTTTCTATCACCTTATAAGGGAATTCAAAGAGCTTACCGGGATGCCCATCCTGCTGAACACCTCGTTCAATATGAGAGCGATGCCGATCATCGAAACGCCACAGGAAGCACTGGCGTTCTTCTTCGAATGCGCGTTGGATTTCCTGATCATGGAAGACTTTATTGTTTATAAAGATAAAAGCACCCGGTTCATTTTAGAAACATCGTCATATGAGGAACGGAAAACTGTACTTAAAGCCTAACGTCGTCATCGAGCCCCTCATCGACAAATGGTATGCCTGGAGCCACCTGGTGTCGCCGGCGACCTTTGCCATGAATATTACCGGCAGACATTTGAAGATCATGGACTCTTATATCCAGGCGCCTGCCGCGCATGCTGCCGCCGTAAAGACCCCAAAGATGAGGGGAGGTCCTTTTATAGATTATGGCGGCAAGCGGGTGGATGAGGTGGAGACCCTGCGCAAGGAAACAATGGAGAAGCGGAAAGAGCAGATAGCGTTGAGCAACGCCATAAAAGAACTGGATACGCTGTTAAAGACAAAAGCCAATGGGTTTTCCCTCGAGCCGCTGTATGCGCAGGTTCCCGAGATGCTTAAGGGGTATGTCGAGCTGTTGTATGATCTGGATAATCAACCTTCTTTTCGATTGTTCGAGGCATTGTTGTATAAAAGCCGGTATTACGATGCCTGTTCACAAAGTATCGCCATCTGGCTCACGGAGAATGATGAGCGGCCTTTTGTACTGAGCACCCCGCGGCTGAGCGAACCGCATTCCGTCCACGTGGATATCCCTTTTCACGATGAGCTGGTGGATGCGTTAAGCGCTATGAAAAGGAACCCGGGAGATTATGAGCGGATCAAGACGGAATTCAGGATCCCGCCCGAAAAGGAAGATGTTTTCAGAAGCTTTTTTACCGAGGAGCCGCCGAAGAAATACGAGCGCTATACCGGTGATAAGGTTCGGATGCGTTATTTCGGGCACGCCTGCATATTGATAGAGACCAGTGAGGTGAGCATACTGCTGGATCCGCTGATAAGTTATTATGGTTATCCACAGGAGGTGCATCACTTTTCCGAAATGCACCTGCCCGAGGAGATCGATTATGTATTGATCACCCATAATCACCAGGACCATGTTCTATTCGAGACCTTGCTCCCGCTGCGGCACAGGATCAGGAATCTCGTTATCCCGAGGTCCGGAAAAGGTTTTCTGCAGGACCCGAATCTGAAGCTGATGTTCGAGCATATCGGTTTTAAGAAGGTCATCGAGATCGAGGAGATGGAGACCCTTTCATTTGATAACTGCGCTATAACGGGGCTGCCCTTTCTGGGCGAACATTGCGATCTGAACGTACAATGCAAGATCTGTCATTTCGTCCAGGTCGGGAAATTCAGAATGTTATTTGCGGCGGATTCCTGTAATGTCGAACCCAAGGTATACGAGCATATCACATCCATCGTGGGCGGCGCCGATGTGGTGTTCCTGGGGATGGAATGTGATGGCGCGCCGTTATCCTGGCTTTACGGTCCTTTATTGCCGGAAAGTCTTTCGCGGGACAAGGACTCTTCGAGAAGGTTGGCCGGATCGAACTTTGAGCGCGGAAGGAGCCTTGTAGAAGCATTTGATCCCAGGGAAGTATATGTCTATGCCATGGGGCAGGAGCCGTGGGTCGAATTTGTGAGCAGTATCAAATATACCGACGAGTCGAACCCGATCATTCAATCGAATAAGCTGATCGCCCACCTGACCGGCAAAGGAGTCATCGCTGAGCGATTGTTCGGGGAGAAGGAGATCCTATACAATAAATAAGTCCGTACGATGCGTCACAGAAAGCTGGACAGATCGAATGTAGAGCAGATCTTGCCTCTTACTCCGGTGCAGGCAGGGATGCTTTTCGAATATCTGAAGAACCCGGGAACCCAGGAATATGTGGAACTGCTGACCTTGAGACTCAGCGGCCCGATCGACATGGAACTTTTCAGAAGTACCTGGAGGCACCTGGTTCGGCAAAATGAACTTTTGCGCACGGTCTTCAGGTGGGAGGGGATCAACAATCCCGTTCAGATTGTGCTAAAGGAGGCCGATCCGATGATCGTCGTCATTGACGGGGCGGATGCGGAAAGCGGGGTCCTGGAGAACGCTTATCAGCCGTTCGACCTGTCGGAGGTACCCTTCAAGGTCATCCTGCATCGGAAGAGCGACAGCTGCTGCGAAATGACCATCGTCAACCATCATATCTTATATGATGGTTGGAGCAGCGGGATACTGGCGAAGGAATTTGTCGAGGTGTACCTGCAGTTGAAGAGAACCGGAGCTTATCAGGTAAAGGAAAAGGCGAGGTTCGAGGATTTTCTCAAAATTTTAAAGGCGGAGGAAGAGAATGCGATGACAAGGGCATTCTGGCGGGAGTATTGTGGCGAACGCCATGAATGCGGCATCCTGAAAAGCAGTCAACCAACGCTTCGTTCGGCGGAAGGGTGGGACAGGATCAATATTGTATTGACCGCGGAAAAAAAAGCGCGGATCAATGCCTTGTTAAAGAAAGAGGGATTGACGTTAGCCGCTTTTTTGTATTCTGCGTGGGGTATCCTGTTGCAGAAGTATCAAAACTCCGATAGCGTTATTTTCGGTACGACCGTATCGGGGAGGTCTGTTGCGTTGCCGGATATTACGGAAATGGTGGGTTTGTTCATCAATACCTTACCCCTGAGGGTCGACTGCCCGGCCGACACCCCCTATTTGACGTTGATAAAACAGGTGCAGGCCGTACTTGTATCCCGCGGTCCATATGAGCATATCGCTGCTGCGGAGATCAACCGGCTGTCCGGATTGGAGCCGGTACAGCCGCTTTACAATACCGTGTTCGTTATAGAGAACTACCCGATCGACCGGCTTTTGAGCAAGGGCAATGAGCTCGAATGTGAATTAGCCGGCGCCTCCGGAACCACCAATTATGATCTTACGATCGCGGCCATGATCCTTGACCGGGAAGAGATCGACCTCTTTTTCACCTATAAGAAGGACGCGTTCGACGGCGAATATGTCGGGAAGATCGCACAGGCGTTCGAGCGGTTGTTGTCGGAGATGATTGCAGCGCCGGGGTCGGTCATCCGGTCGTATTCGGTCCTGAGCGTAGAAGACAGGGAGGCCCTGGCCTCTTTTAATCAACCGGTGAAGGTTGAATATCCTGCGGATAAGACGCTGGCGGAACTGTTCGAGGAGCAGGTACGGCAGCGACCGGATGCGGTGGCGCTGGTATAT
>Ga0105239_10001137_pt1 | contig 36698 bp, 32 predicted proteins | sample KBSC44metaG_FD_92761 | JGI IMG/M metagenome (GOLD analysis project Ga0105239, IMG submission 92761) | Corn rhizosphere microbial communities from Kellogg Biological Station, Michigan, USA - KBS C4-4 metaG | ecosystem: Host-associated > Plants > Roots > Rhizosphere > Soil | place: Michigan, USA... | reverse complement strand
GCCTCCTGGTCCTCGACGAGCCGACCGCCGCGCTGCCGCACCGGGAGGTCGACCAGCTCTACAAATTGGTCGGCGACGTGAAGGCGACGGGCACCGCCGTCCTGCTGATCTCGCATCGCCTCGACGAGGTGATGGCGATCGCCGACTCGGTCAGCGTCATGCGCGCCGGCCGGCTGATCGGCGGTGGGCCCGTCTCCGAGATGAGCGTCTCGACCATGGCGGCGATGATCGCCGGCGGCAAAGACGTCCTCGCCACGATTCCCAAACGTCGCAAGGACGAGGCGCTCGAGCGACCGGTCGTCTTCTCCGCCCGCGAGGTGTACGGGCGCCACCTTCGCGGCGTCGACCTCGACATCCACGAGGGGGAGATCGTCGGCGTCGCCGGGCTTCTCGGCTCCGGCCGCGAGGAGCTCCCCTACGCGGTCGCCGGCGCCGCCGGCCCCGAGGTGACCGGACGCTTCTTCGTCGACGGCGAGGAGGTCAGCGACCTGACCCTGCAGAAGGCGATGGGCCTCGGGGTGGCGTTGGTGCCCGCCGACCGCGCGGCGGAGAGCGTGATCGAAGGATTCGACGTGCGGGAGAACCTCTCGTTGCCAAAGCTCGGGGCGATGCGTAGGCGAGGCCTGCTCAGCGGTCGCGCCGAGAAGAGTTTCGTCACCCGCTGGCTCGCCAACGTCCAAGTCCGGGCGAACGCCGTGGCGGCGCCGATCAAAGCGCTCAGCGGTGGGAACCAGCAGAAGGTCGTGATCGGTCGCTGGCTCGGGATCGATCCGAAGCTGCTGGTCATGTCGGAGCCGACCGCCGGGATCGACATCGGCGCCCGTGTGGCGCTCTACGACCTGATCCGGGAGCAGGCGGCCAACGGTCTGAGCGTTCTCGTCGCCTCCTCGGATGTCCAGGACCTGCTCCACGTCTGTGATCGGGTGCTGATCTTGAGAGATGGTGAAACGGCCGCAATGGTCGAAGCAACTGGGATAAGCGAGCCGGCGATCGTCGGGGCGATGGAGGGAGTTTCATGAATAGTGACGTGGTCGCCGATCGAGATGAGGCCGCACCCGCGGTCAGCGGCGGCGGAGAAGAGTCCGGCGATCGCTTCGCGCGTCTCCGGCAACAGCTCGGGTTCGGCAACATCGGCGCGGTCTACATATTCGCGGTGGTCGTGATCGTCTTCTCGATCTGGGCTCCCGACACCTTTCCGACCTGGACCACGGCGAAAACCGTGATCAACCAGAACGCGGTTGCCGGGATCATCGCGCTCAGCCTCGTGGTGCCGCTCTCGGCCGGGGTGTTCGATCTGTCGATCGGCGCCGTCATGGGGTTGACGAGCCTCTTCTGCGCCTGGTTGATGGTCAAGCACGGGGTCGGCCTCGCACCGGCGATAGCGCTGACGATCCTGCTCGGCGTCTTCCTCGGGATCGTCAACGCGACCTTGGTCGTCGTGGTCGGGATCGAGTCGTTCATCGCGACCTTGGCGACGGGGTCGCTGATGACGGCGGCGATCGCCCTGATCGCCAAGTACGAAAGCATCACTGGACCGGCCCTGTCGGCGCATAGCTTCTCCAACATCGCCACCACCAGCGTGATCGCGGGGATCAGCTCGGCCGCGGTGATCATGTTCGCGGTCAGCATCGCGCTCTGGGTATTCCAGGAGCGCACCGCCGCCGGCCGGCGGATGTTGGCTACCGGCTTCAACGCCGCCGCCGCCCGCCTCACCGGCGTGCGGACCAACCGCCTCCAGTTCGTCGGCCTGATGATCTCGGCCACGGTCGCGGCGATCGCCGGCGTGCTGATCACCTCGACCCTGCAGGCTGGGCAGCCGGAAGTCGGGCAGCCCTATCTGCTCGGCGCGTTCGCGGCCGTCTTCCTCGGCGCCACCCAGTTCAAGGGCGGCCGCTTCAACGCCTGGGGGACGTTGCTCGCCGTCCTCGTACTCGGCACCGGCACCGCCGGCCTGGTGTTGGTCGGCGCCGAACCATGGGCCGCCGAAATGTTCGTCGGCGTGGTCCTACTCGGTTCCCTCGGGCTCGCCGCCTATGAGCGGGCGCGCGGCACCCGGCGTCTGGTCAGCCAGTCGCGCAGGCGCAACCGCAAACGGGCCGCGGAAAAGTCCGCCGCCGAGGGCGGAGCCACCGCCTGAGCACCTTCCCGAGACCGGCCCGACTGCGATTTGAGCACTAGCGACAGTCGGGCCGGGGAAGTCTGGAAAGGCCGTGGCACAACGGCTAATTTCAGTTGCACACGGATGGAGAGTGCCGAGCACCCGCGCGGCCTCAGAATGTCCACCAGCGACGACCGAGGATTTCACCATGTCGACCGACACGACTCCAGCAACCGACTCAACGTCTCCGTCCGAGCTCCTCGAAAGTGCCGTCGCGCTCCGCGACGAGCTCCGCGAGGACCAAGAGCCCGGTGAGGTTCGCGGTACGTATTCGGAGAGCATCCACGAGAAGTTTTCCCAAGCCGGTTTCTACACACTGTTGGTGCCACGTAGGTACGGTGGCCTCGAGGTCGATCTGACCACCTACTACCAGGTGATGATCGAGCTCTCGCGCGGCAACCCGGGAGCCGGTTGGTGCCTGACCCTGGGCAGCAGTCACGCCCTGATGGCGGGCAGCCATTTCGACCAGGAGGCGCAGGACGAACTCTTTGCCGACGGCTGGTTCTGCGCTCCGCACACCGGCGTCGGTCCCGGTGGGACGCTCACCTCCGACGGTGAGGGCTGGTCGGTGGAGGGACGTTGGGAGTACTCCTCCGGCGTGCCCTACTCGAACTGGTTCATGGGGATGGCGCCGACGATGGTCGACGGTGAGCCCGGGCCGCCGCTCCACTTCGCGATCCCGCGGTCGGCCGTCAGCGTGGTCGACAACTGGGGTGGCGACCTGGTCCTCGGGATGCGCTCGAGCGGTTCCAACGGCGTGATCGTCGAGAAGCAGACGATCCCTGCCCGTTGGGCGGTCGCGGCCGACTGGCACGAGGGTTTCGACCCCACCGCGCCGACCCCCGGCTTCCTCCTCCACGGCAACCCGATGTACCTCGGACGGGCAACCGCGACCTACCACACCAGCATCGCCGCGGTGGTGGTGGGGGCGGCAAAGGCAGCGCTCGACGAGTACGAGCCTCAGCTGCGCACCCGGAAGAGCCCGGTCCCGCCCTGGGGGCCGCGAATCGACGATCCGCACCTGCTGAGCATCTACGGCAAGGCCCAGATGCTCACCGAGGCCGCCGAGGCTCTGCTCACCACGGTCACCGACCGCTACACCGAGTACTGCCAGGCGTGGGCCGACGGCGGTGAGCCGTTCAGCAACGACAAGGCGATCGCCCTCTACGCGATGGCCCAGCAGGCCGGCGCGCTCGCCTGCGACGCGGTCGAGTTGATGTTCCGCTCGGCCGGCACCTCGGCTTCGGCCCGCGGCAGCCGACTGGCCCGGTACTTCCGCGACGTCTCGATGTACCGCGGCCATCAATCGTCGAACCGTGAGATCTACTGGGAACGCTTCGCCGGGGTGCGGCTCGGGCTCAGGGACTCTCTACTCGGATAGGAGAAACCGCAGATATGAACGCCCCCGCCAACCCGATGTCCCGGTGGATGTCGCAGGTCGCCGGCCACGAGGTCGACGTGCCGTTCCCGCAGTCGGTCGACGACCTGCTCGTCGACCGGCCGCTCAACCGTTTCGTCCACCTGAACGTCGACCTCCCCGAGCTCGCCCGCTTCGAGGAGCGGGTCGTGGTCGAGAGCCGCGCGTCGGGCGACCTGACCGCCGAGGTCTCGGTCCCCCGGGGCGAGGGCCCGTTCGGCGTGCTGATCTTCCTGCCCGGCGGCGGCTTCTATCGCGGCAGTGCCGAGGACGAGCGCAAGCTGGCGATGCAGCTCGCCGAGGGTGGCTTCGTGGTGGTCAACCTCGACTACCGCCACGCCCCCGAGGACCCCTTCCCGGCGGCTCTCGACGACATCGCCGCCGCCAACGACTGGATCCGCCGCGAGATCTCCTTCTTCGACGGCGATCCCGACCGTGTCGCGATCTGCGGTGCCTCGGCCGGCGCCAACCTGGCCGCCGCCTCGGTGCATCGAGCCGCCGCCGACGGCGCGAGGTTGTTCGACGCCCTGCTCCTCTTCTACGGCTTCTACGACGCCCACCCGCTTGCCGCGATGGGCCCCAACCCGATCCTCGAGGCCTACCTGGGGAGCGGCTACGAGGCCCGTCTCGACGATCCGTTGGTCAGCCCGGGGCTCGGCGACCTTTCCGTCTTCCCGCCGACCTACCTGAGCTGCGGCGACGAGGACATGGTCCTCCCGGCGTCGCTCGATCTCGCCGGCAAGCTGACGGCCGCCGGGGTCCCGACGACCCTCTCGGTGGTCGCCGGCGCCGATCACGTCTTCCTCAACATCCCCGACGTCATCCCCGGCTCGGCTCCCGAGCTCGAGCGGATCAAGGGTTGGCTCGCCGCCACCTTCGCCGCCGACCTGGCGACCGCCGGAGAGGTCGGCTGACGTGCGCCTGGTCAGCTATCGCGCCGAGGACGGGCTGCGGGCCGGAGTCGTGATCGGCGATCAGGTCGTCGACGCCGGTGCCGCCCTCGCCGCGGCCGGCCATGCCGAGGCCGATTCGCTCGCCGGCGTGCACGCCCTGCTCGCCGCGCCGTCGGGGACGCTGGCAGCGCTGGAGGCGGCGGCCACGGACGGATTGGGAGCGCTCGGCGTCGAGCGCGAGGGCCTGGTCCTCGGGCCGCCGGTCCCCGACCCCGACAAGATCATCTGCGTCGGCCTCAACTACCGCGAGCACGCCAGCGAGGCGGAAATGGACGTGCCCGACTACCCGGTGCTGTTCCCCAAGTACAGGAACTGCCTGATCGGGGACATGACCCCCTTCGAGCTGTCGGCGGTCAGCGACCAGTGGGACTTCGAGGCGGAGCTGGGGGTCGTGATCGGCACGCGCGCACGGGCGGTCGACCAGGAGTCGGCGCTCGACCACGTGGCGGGCTACATGCCCTTCAACGATCTCAGCGCCCGCGACGTCCAGCTGCGGATCAGCCAGTGGATGACCGGCAAGGCCATCGACAACAGCGGCCCTTGCGGGCCGGAGCTGGTCCTCGCCGACGAGGTGCCCGATCCACAGGTCCTGGACATCCGGCTGCGACTGAACGGCGAGACGCTCCAGGAAGGCAACACCTCGGAGATGATCTTCCCGGTCGCGAGGCTGATCGAGTACATCAGCGCCTACATCACGCTGGAGCCGGGAGACATCATCGCCACCGGCACGCCCGCCGGAGTCGGTTTCAAACGGAGCCCGGCCATCTTCCTCAAGGACGGCGATCGGTTGGAGACCGAGATCGAGGGCCTGGGCGTCCTGACCACGCCGATGACCGCGCCCGTACATGCAGCCTGACAACCCTTAAATCGAGGACGGCGAGATGAGCATCACCCGAATCGGACACATCACGATGACCGTCACCGACCTCGACCGCTCGGTCGAGTTTGCCGAAGACGTCATCGGCCTGAGGCTGACCGAGCGCGACGGCGACGACGCCTACCTGACCAGCAACGCGCGACACCATCAGCTGCACCTGACCCAAGGAACGGCGCACGCCTGCGCCGCGCTCGGGCTGGACGTCGCCACCGCCGACGACCTCGCCGAGATCGCCGGGCGGGTCCGCGACGCCGGGCTGACGGTCGATACGGATCGCCTGCGCAGCTCCGCGATCGGGGACTGCTTCTGGTTCGACATCCCCGACGGGCCGACGATCCAGGTCTGTCAGGGGGTCGAGGCGGTGGCCCCGGGCCGCTATCCCGTGCCCGGCGTCCGGCCGAAAAAGTTCGGCCACGCGACCTTTGCCTCCGCCGATCCTGACGGGCTCGAGAAGATCCTCGCCGAGGTGCTCGGCTTCCGCGTCTCAGACCGGATCCCCGGCCTGTTGGTGTGGATGCGGTGCAACTCCGATCACCACGGCATCGGCATCGTCCAGGGTCGATCTGGCCTCAACCACTACGCCTTCGAGCTCGAGGGATGGGGTTCGTTCGAGGGCCTCGCGGATCACATGATCACCCGCGACGTCACCTTCATCTGGGGTCCCGGACGGCACGGGCCAGGGGACAACCTCTTCTGTTACGTCGAGGACCCGGAAGGCTCGATGTGCGAGTTCTTCTCCGACATCGTCCAGGTCGAGGACGAGGCGACCCATCAGCCACGCGACTGGCCGCAGGCGCCGACCAGCCTCAACCAGTGGGGCCCGGCCCCAGATCCGGTCTGGTTCGACTACAGCACCCCGCATCTCGCCGGCCTTCGCGACGGGGTCGTCTCGTGACCGGCGTCGATGCCCTCGGCGGGCAGGCGGTCGCCGCGACCGCCACCACGCTGACGCCGCACTGGATCGCCGGCGTCCCGGTCGAGTCCGGATCGACACTCGAGATCTTCGATCCCGCCCGCGGTACGGTGATCCGCGAGGTCGGGCTCGCCGACCCCGGACTCGTCGACCAGGCCGTCGCGGCCGCCAAGGACGCCTTCCCGGAATGGAGTGCCCTGCCCGTGACCAAGCGAGTCGACCACCTGCGGCGGCTCTCGGCCGCCGTCTGGGAGTCCCGCGACGAGTTGCTGACCCTGGTCGGCGAGGAGCATGGCAAGGTCCGCTCCGACGCCGACGGGGAGCTGGCCCGTGCGATGGAGGTGCTCGACTTCGCCTGCTCTGCCCCGGTGCTGCTGAAGGGCGAGTTCAGCGATCAGGTCGCCAGGGGTGTCGACGTCCATTCGATGCGCATGCCGCTCGGCGTCACCGCCGGCATCACCCCCTTCAACTTTCCGGTGATGGTCCCGCTCTGGATGTTCCCGATTGCTCTCGCAGCGGGCAACACCTTCGTCCTCAAGCCGTCCGAGCGCGATCCGACCGCACCCACCCGGTTGGCCCAGATCGCCACCGAAGCGGGTCTTCCCGACGGCGTGTTGAACGTCGTCCACGGCGACAAAGTCGCCGTCGACGCGATCTGCGACCACCCCGACATCGCCTCGGTGAGCTTCGTCGGCTCGACCCCGGTCGCCCAGGCCGTCTACATGCGCGGAACCGCGGTCGGCAAGCGGGTGCAGGCACTCGGCGGGGCCAAGAACCACATGGTCGTGCTGCCCGACGCCGACCTCGACTTCGCCGCCGACGCGGCGACCTCCGCCGGCTACGGCTCGACCGGGCAGCGGTGCATGGCGGTCGCCACCGTGGTCGCGGTCGGCGAGATCGGCGACCGACTGGTCGAGAGCATCGGTAAGCGGATCGAGGAGATCAAGGTCGGGCCGGCGGGCGACGATCGGGCCGAGATGGGTCCGTTGGCCACGGCCGCCGCCCGCGACCGGTCCCTGTCGGCGATCGACGCGGCGGAGAGCGCCGGGGCCACCGTCGTCGCCGACGGCAGGAGCCACGAGGTCCCTGAGTGCGAGGAGGGCTTCTTCGTCGGGCCGACGTTGGTCGATGCGGTGACCACGGACATGTCGGTCTACCGGGAAGAGATCTTCGGCCCGGTGCTCTCGGTGCTCCGGGTCGAGACCCTCGACGAGGCGATCTCGCTGATCAACGACAACCCGTACGGGAACGGGGCGGCGATCTTTACCTCCAGCGGAGCGGCCGCGCGCCGGTTCGAACGTGAGGCGACGGCCGGGATGATCGGCGTCAACGTCCCGATCCCGGTCCCGGTCAGCTTCCACAGCTTCGGCGGCTGGAAGGCGTCGCTCTTCGGCGATCGACACCTGTACGGTCGGGAGGGATTCGAGTTCTTCACCCGCAACAAGGTGATCACCTCGCGTTGGCCCGAACAGGAGGCAGCCAAGGTGAGCCTCTCGTTCCCCGGCTCCTGACCGATCGGACGCTTGGCGGATGAGCCAGTGGGCTGGTCAGTGCGTTGACAAGGAATTGTCGCGGTGACTAGCCTCGGGCGCGGGGTCCGCGAGGAGCGTCGAGGCCCCGCAATCTGTCCACACTGGCACAAGGGAGACTCACACTCATGTCACGTACCTCGATCCAAGGTCGGTTCTCGTGAAGGGGCTCTCCGGTAAGACGATCGTCGTTGCCGGTGGCGCGACGGGAATCGGTGCCGCCGTGGCCTCCCGTGTCGCTGAGGAGGGCGCGAACGTCGTGGTCGGCGACCGCAATGTGGAGCGAGCCACCCAGACCGCTGAGGCGATCGGCCCGCAAGCACTTCCGTTCGAGTTCGACATGGCGGATGACGGCAGCGTCAAGAAACTCATCGACGCGGCGATCGAGCGCTTCGGCTCGCTGAACGGACTGCACTGCAACGCGATGGACATGTCCGCCGCGACTCTCGGTCGCGACTCCGACCTGCTCACGGTGCCGATGGAGATCTGGGAGCGGACCCTGGCCATCGGCCTCACCGGATACATGCTCGCGGCCCGCTACGCGCTGCCTCACATGATCGAGGCGGGGGGCGGCTCGGTTGTCTTCACCTCCTCGGACGCGACCGCGATCGGCGACGCCGAGCGGCCGGCCTATAGCGCCGCCAAGGGCGGCATGAACGCGGTGATGCGCCACATCGCGATGGTCTGGGGCAAGGAGGGGATCCGCGCCAACTCGGTCTCTCCGGGCCTGGTCCAGACCGAGCAGCTTGCCGACGGGATGTCGGAGGAGGAGCAGCAATTCTTCCTCGCGCTGACCAAAAGTACGCGGCTGGGCAAGGCCGAGGACATCGCCGCCGCGGTGACCTTCCTGCTATCCGACGATGCCGAGTGGATCAACGGTCAGGTCTACAGCATCAACGGAGGCCTCTACTTCCGACCCTGATCGAGGTCGGTGCCCCGCCCTGCCCGGGCCGCGCGATTGGGCGTTAGCGCCAGTCATCAGATCGGTCCATTGCGGGGCATTTGAGGCGGGGCTACAGTTGTTTCCGGGCCCACAGGTAGTCACCGAAAGGTGACACCGAGAGGGTAAGTGTCACGGTTTGCCTCGTCGATCGATGGTCGTTCGAGGCGACCCGCTCTCGGCGAGCGGGATGCTGGCGCGAACCCTGACTCTGACGTCGTAACTACATCATCGGAGAAGACAGCAATGCCATTGACCCACACTCAGCTTGAAGAGCTCGATTCGCGCCTCCACGGCCAGGTGTTGATGCCACGTGACGACGGCTACGAGACGGCGCGCAAACTGTGGAATGCGATGTTCAACCGCCATCCATTGGCGATCGCGCAGTGCAATGGGGTTGCCGATGTCCAGGAGGCGCTGGCCTTCGCCCGTCAGAACGAGCTGCCGATCACCGTCAAAGGTGGCGGCCACGAGGTGATGGGCAAGTCGATGATGGATGATGCCTTCGCCATCGACCTGGCCCCGATGAACGGGGTGACCGTCAATCCCGACGACCGCATCGGCACCGTTCAGGCGGGTGCCCGCTGGCGGATCGTCGATCGCGACACGCAGGCGCACGGGTTGGCGACCACCGGTGGGACCGTCTCCGACACCGGCGTCGCCGGCCTCACTCTCGGCGGCGGGATCGGCTGGTTGATGCGGAGCGTCGGTTGCACCGTGGACAACGTCCGTGCGATCAACGTCGTCACCGTCGACGGCGAGCCGCTGCGTGTCAGCGAGGACAATCAGCCAGAGCTGTTCTGGGGGATGCGCGGCGCCGGCGCCAACTTCGCGATCGCGACCTCGTTCGACTTCGAACTGCACCCGGTCGGCCCGATGGTCTACGGCGGCCTGATCGCGTACGCGGGAACCGACACGAGGGAGCTGCTCGCCTCCTGGCGCGACTACATGGATTCGGCCCCGGACACGCTCTCCGGGGCGGCGAACGTGATGCGCTGCCCGGTGGCTCCGATCTTCCCGCCCGAGCTCCACGGCGAGTTCATCACCACTCTGCTGATGGTCTATACGGGTCCCGCCGACGAGGCCGATGCGGTCTTCGCCCCGTTCCGCGAATGGGGCCCGATCGCCGATCTCACCGGCCCTGTCCCATACGCGCAGCTGCAGCGCATGCTCGAGGAGATGCGTCCCTGGCGGGAGCGCTTCTATGAGAAAGGCGGCTACATCTCGGACTTCAGCGACGAGTTCATCGACCAGATCGTCTCCGCCGCGCTCGAGGCGCCGATGCCCTCGGACAACGTCCAGGGAATTCCGGTGACGATGCTGATGAAGATGGGTGGAGCCGTCGACCGGGTGGACAACAACGCGATGGCGTTCAGCCGCTCCGATGCCAGCTACTTCTTCGATGTCTCGGCGATGTGGCAGAGCCCCTTGGACGATGCGCCCTTCATCCAGTGGTGCCGCGATCTGTACAAGCAACTCGAGCCGCTGACCTCGAAGGAAAGTTACATCAACTTCACCGCGAACGATGACCCTCAGTGGCTGCGCGGAGCGTATGGGCCGGAGAAGTACGACCGCCTGGTGGCACTGAAGGACAGGTGGGATCCGACCAACGTCCTCTGCCACAACCGCAATATCGCCCCGAGCTCACAGTCCCGGGCGGCGGCCGCGGCCTGAGGCGAGCGTACGCTCTCACCGTAAGGACCTGAGGTGTCTGGTCGCGATCCGATCTGGGTCCCGTCGCAGGAGCGTCTCGCCCGCGCCCGGGTCACCGGGTTCATGCGGTTCGTCAACGGGCGCGACGGTCTGGCCCTGGGCGGATACGAGGATCTCTGGCGCTGGTCGACCGAGGACGTCGAGCGATTCTGGGAGACCATCTGGCAGTACTACGAACCGCTCTCCGACCAACCCTATGAAGAAGTCATGTCTACGCACGAGATGCCCGGGTGCAGTTGGTTCTCGGGAGCCCGCGTCAACTGGGCCGAGCAGGTGTTCCGCGACCGCGACCCCGATGCGGTCGCAGTCATCAGCGAGTCCGAGTCCCGCCCCGATCGGCGCCGGCTGACCTTCGGCCGGCTGGCGGGCGAGGTCGGTGCGATGGCGGCGGCGTTGCGTGCCGCCGGGGTGGAGGAGGGCGACCGGGTGGTCGCCTACCTGCCAAACATCCCGGAGACCTTGATCGCGGCGCTGGCCGCGATCAGCATCGGTGCGGTGTGGTCCTCGGCGGCCCCCGAGTTCGGCGCCCGCAGCGTGATCGACCGGATGGCGCAGATCGAGCCGAAAGTGCTGTTGACGATCGACGGCTATCGCTACAGCGGCCGCGACTTCGACCGTCGCGACGAGGCGCGGGCGATCGTTGCCGGCCTGCCGACGCTCGAGCGGGTCGTCCTGCTGCCCTACCTCTGCGCCGACGCGAGGCTCGAGGAGGTCGCCGACTGCGTTCTCTGGGACGACTTCGTCGCCGACCACCAGGGCGCGCCTCTGCGGTTCAACCGGGTCGCGGCGAGTGCCCCGCTCTGGGTGCTCTTCTCCTCGGGCACCACCGGCCTACCGAAGGCCATCGTGCACAGCCACGTCGGCATCCTGGTCGAGCAGCTGAAGAGCCACCACCTGCATTTCGACCTGCGCCCGGGGGATCGCGTTTTCTGGTTCACCACCACCGGCTGGATGATGTGGAACCTCCTGATGGGCAGCCTGATGACCGGCGCCGCGGTGGTGATGTTCGACGGCAATCCGGCCTACCCATCGTTGGATCGTCTCTGGGGCCTCGCCGAGGAGATCGAGGTGACCTCGTTCGGCGCCAGCGCCGGCTACTTCGCCGCTTGCCGCAACGAGGGGTTGCACCCCGGGCGCGAACATGACCTGTCGCGGCTGAACGCGGTCGGGTCGACCGGATCGCCCCTCGACCCCGCCGATTTCAGGTGGATCTACGACAGCGTCGGCAAGAACATCTGGCTCTACTCGACCAGCGGCGGGACCGATGTCTGCACCCCCTTCGTCGGTGGTTCGCCGATCCTCCCGGTGTACCCCGGGGAGCTCCAGTGTCGCCAGCTCGGGGTACTGGCCGAGGCCTGGAACGAGGATGGCGAAGCGGTCGTCGACGAGGTCGGCGAGCTCGTCGTCACCGAGCCGATGCCGTCGATGCCGCTGGGATTCTGGGGCGACGACGGCGCGCGCTACCGGTCGGCCTACTTCGAGCAATTTCCCGGAGTCTGGCGGCACGGCGACTGGATCCGGTTCACCGCGGACGGTGGATCGGTCATCCTCGGCCGCTCCGACGCGACGATCAACCGCAACGGCGTCCGGATGGGAACCGCCGAGATCTACCGGGCGGTCCTCTCGGTCCCCGCCGTCGAGGACGCGTTGGTCGTCGACCTGCCCGGCGAGAACGGCCTCTGGATGCCGTTGTTCGTGGTCCTGCCCGAGGGCGAGATCCTCGACGAAGAACGCGAGGCCGAGATCAAGCGCGCGGTCCGCCATCACTGCTCGGCCCGACACGTGCCGGACGCCGTGATACAGGTCGAGGAACTACCTCGGACGCTTTCGGGAAAGCTGCTGGAGCTACCGGTGAAGAAGATCCTCCAAGGCGCTACTCCGGACGAGGTGGTCAGCCGCGAGTCCCTGGCCAACCCAAGGGCATTGGACTGGTTCGCGGAGGCCCGATTGATCCTGATGTCGGCGGCGGAAGAGTGACTTCGCATTAGCAGACCGTCCTGGAGCGCAAGACTCATACCGCCCAAAAAGTGTGGTGGTTCCCAGCTAGCGCTTGCGCCAACATCCTTCCTCTGGCGAGGAATAGCACCGCTATCCTCCGATGCATGGCGGCGTTGGGATGTCGCGAGGGATCGAGAATCAGGACCAGGATGGGGTTGAGTCCACGGCTATGGGACGCCTGAAGGAGACGAGCTTACGATGACCGACCACCGGCGCAGCGTGATCGTCGTGGACGATCACGAGATCGTGCGGAACGGGCTACTCGCCACGCTTCGCGGGGTGCCGCGGCTGCGCGTGGTCGGAGGCGCAGGCAACGCGGCCGACGCACTAGATCTCGCCGGTCGGAAGCGGCCCGACATCGCCCTGGTGGACCTGCGACTTCCCGACATGTCGGGCGACGAACTCTGTCGGGAGCTGATCGCCGCGGTGCCGACCACCCGGGTCGTGATCCACACCACTTATCTGAGCGAGGAGACCGTGCGCAACGCGCTCGCCGCCGGCGCGGCGGGCTACGTGACCAAGGCGGCAGGCGTGCCGGAGCTGATCCGGACGCTCTCCGAGCTCGAGTCGCCGGTCACCTCGGAGAGCCCTCCGGACACCGTGAAGCGCCTCGGCGGCAAAGTCTCGGGGATCGACCTGACTCCGCACCAGGCGCGCATCCTCGAGCTGGCCGCCGATGGACTGACCAACCGCCAGGTCGGGGACCGTCTGTTCATCTCGGAATCCACGGTCCGCTTCCACATGCTGAAGCTGAAGCGCCAGTTCGACGCGCGGACGCGAACCGAGCTGATCGCGCGGGCGATCCGCACCGGTGCCATCCCTCCGGGCCCGGAGGGGGGCCCGGTCCTCGCGCACATCGTCGACCGGGCATAGCGCCGCGTGTCGTCGGATTTCGTCCTGGCGCTTCCCCGGTCCGCTCCCGTTGGTGTCAGCGAGCGGAGCGGGGTCGATCCCCTCCCCGGCGAAGTGGTGCTTCGCCATCTGCTGCGCCCGTTCAGCGAATTCCCCGATCTGATCGCGAAACTAGACCTGGCGCTGAGCGAGATCCTCGGCGATTCGGTCCGGTGCGGGGTGATGGTCTGGCGGGAGTCCGAGGGAGTCCTGCAGATGATTCCCGGCTCGTTCGGCAGCACCCCGTCGGTCGCCGCCTCCTACCAGGTCGCGGTGACCAATCGCAAGAGCAACGCCGCGCGGGTCTTCGTCGACAGTCGCACGTTCTTCAGCAACCACGCATCGGGCGATCCGGCGATCCTGCAGGAATACGTCGGGGCGTTCGGCATCGACAGCCTGTTGTCGGCCCGCCTCGCCGGGGAGGAAGGGCCGGTCGGGGTGCTCCACGTGATCAACAAGCGGTCCGCCTTCACCGCCGCCGACGTCGCGAAGGTCGAGCGGGTATCGCCGCTGATCGCGGCGGCGATCGCCCGAGCCTCCCACGTGATCGAGCTGCACCGGAAAGCGCGGCTCGAGGAGATCCTCGCTCGCGTCGCCGTCGCGATCGTCTCGACCGACAGCATCTACGCTCCGTTGAAGGCCGCGCTCGAGGAACTCTGCATCGCGCTCGAGGCGGCGTTCGTCACATTCGTCCCGGTGGAGGGCCAGCCGCAGATCTGGCAGCAGAAGGATGCCGACGAGGCGAAGGTCGCCTCGGCCCTCGCCGACCGGCGCGGCCAAAGCCGGGTCCGCCACGTGCTCGTCGGCCCGACCCGGGCCGGCGATCCGGGCTCTGCGGCCTTCCACGTGCCGGTCCGATTGCGGCGCCAGCAGATCGGCCAGCTGACGATCCTGCGCGGCCGCGGGCAACCGTTCACGCCCGCGGAGCGCGATGCCATCCTGCGGCTCGCCGACCTGGCGGCGCTCGCCTGGGCGACCGACCTCTACCAGGATCAGCGGCTCGAGCTCGCCCGCTTCGGGGAGCGTCAGCGGATCGCCGACGATCTGCACGACGACCTCGCCCAGCTGTATTACGCGGTCCAGATGTCACTCGACGACGTCCGGGTCGAGAGCGAAGACCCGCTCGCGGTGGAGCGGAACGTCGACCGGGTGTCCGGGCTGGTGGCGAAGGCCGACGACGCGCTCCGCAACGCGATCTTCCACCTCTCCCCGCCGCCGACGGGCGAGCTCCACCAGCAACTGGCCGAGGTGGTGGCGATCATCGAGGACGAGTTCGCTATCCACGCCCGGGTCAGTGTCACCGCCGAGGCGGCCGAGGCCGCCGCGACCGTGCAGGGGACCGCCCGCGACGCGCTGGTCAAGCTGACCCGGGAGTCGGTGACCAACGCCGCCAAGCACGCCGGCCCGTGTCGAGTAGGCGTCTCTGTGCGAGTCGGCCGCGGGCGCCTGGTCGTGACCATCGCCGACGACGGGATCGGGATCGACCGCAAGCGACCCGCCGGACATGGCCTGGCCTCGTGCCGCCGGGCGATCAAGCGCTGCAGGGGCTCGGTGCGGGTCTACGTGAGCGAATCCCAGCCGGGCACCCGCGTGGTCGCCAGCTTGCCGCTGCCGCGGCTCTAGCTCTTCCGCTAGCCCCGCTCAGGCCCGGTTGAACGACGGGGGAGCCTCCGTTAGAAGAGAGCGGGGTGCATTCCATGAAACTGAGCGGGCGGTAGCTGGATGGAGGTAGCGGCAGAAGCGGGAAGATGGCGCTCCGGCTGGCCCGCGGGCGATGCCCCCGACCTCGAGTTCCTCAGCGTCGCCGCCGACGAGGGTCGGTGGAGCGCCGGCCAATGGCCTTCGTTCGAATATCGCGATCTCGGGCTCGCCAAGGCCTCGGGCGGCAAGATCTCCGCCGCCCACCTGCGGGCGATCGGTGGCGGCCGGTCGTCGCTCGACGGCGACGACGAACCATGGCACCGGCACGAGGTCGACTTCGAGCTCTTCTACGTTCTCAGCGGTTCGGTCCGGATCCAGAACCCGAACGGCGAGGAGTTCACCCTGCCGACCGGGAGTGCCTGCTACCACCCGCCGCGACTGTGGCATCGACACTGCGAGATCACGAGCGACTTCTCCTGCGTGCGGATCGTCTCTCCGGTCGACGCCGCAACCGAGCCGCTTCCCGCCAACCGGAGCCCGGAAGGGTTTCCCACCGGCGGCCCACGGGGCCTTTACACATTCGACATCGACGCCGCCTATCAGCCCGGGGTCGGGCCCTGCGCGGGCTACTGGATCAGAGACCTGCTGACCGACGACCTGACCGACGGTCGGATCCACGCCCAGGTGGTCCGGGCGCTCGATGGGACCGGCGGCGGACCCGGCTGGCATTACCACACCTCCGCGCAATGGCTGATGGTGCTTTCGGGCCAGGCCGAACTCTGCAGGGAGGACGGCACCTGCCAGACGCTCGCGGTCGGCGACAGCGTGTGCATCGGCAGGGGACCGCGAATGAAGCACCGGGCTTCGCCGGCGAGCGAGGGGTACGCCTTCCTCGAGCTCTGCATGCCCGCCGACTATCAGACGGTCGGCGTAGCGGCCCCGGAGATCGCCTGAAAACTCGACGAGACGATGGAGGGGCTGTGAGTCAAGAAACCGACTGCAAGCTGTGCGAGTTGCTGGAGACCCAGGAGATCTACTACGAGGATCCGCAATGGGCGCTGCACCAGATCCCCGGCCTCGAGGTGCCGGGGTGGTTGGTGATGTCGATGCGCCGCCACGGCGACGGCGTCGTGTCGATGAACGCGGAGGAGGCCGCCACCTTCGGGCCGACCCTCGCGGGCCTGAGCGCGGCGGTAAAAGAGGTCACCGACGCCGAGCGCGTCTACCTGTTCGCCTTCGGCGACGAGATCACTCACTGGCACATCATGCTGGCGGCCCGTCCCGCCGACGTGCCGAAGGACCAGCGGCGCGGAGCCTTCTACCAACACGCCGCCTCCTACCTCGATCCCCCCGCGGCCGAGCGCGTCGCCCACGCCATCCGCGACCTCGTCGCAGGACAGGATCTGCGCGCCGTTCAGGACCCGCGGTAGAGCGGCATCAGGTTGGCGGTCAGGCCGCCGTCCACGGGGATGTTCAGCCCGGTGAGGTAAGCCCCCTCGGGCGAGGCCAGGAAGGTGATCACCGCCGCGATCTCGTCCGGTCCGGCGACGTGGCCGAGGGGGATCCGTCCGCCGCGGATCCGCTTCAGCTCTGCGTCGCCGTAGACCACCTCGGTCATCGGCGTGTGGGTCGGCCCCGGCGACACGCAGTTGCAATTGATCCCGTCCGGCCCCCACTCGACCGCGAGCTGGCGGATCGTCGTCGCCAGCGCCGCTTTGCTCGCCGCGTAGGTGTTGGAGGGTGGCGTCGGGTAGGAGGAGGCGATCGAGGCGGTCGCCACCACCGCGCCTTCGGCAGCGCTCAGCAGCGGGTGCAGAGCACAGGCGAGCAGCCAGGTGGCCCTGGCGTTGACCGCGAACTGCAGGTCCCAATCCTCGACCGACAGGGTCAGCATCGGGCCGTCGGGAGGCATCACCCCGGCGTTGCTGACCAGGGCGTCGAGCCCTTCCCCGAACGCCGATCGCGCCGCCTCGCCGACCTCGCGGCAGGAGGCCGGATCGGCGAGGTCGGCGACGTGGAGGGTGACCTCCGCACCCGCGTCCCGAAGGCGCTCGCCGAGGGCGCTCATCCGGTCGGTCGCCACATCGACGAGGAGGAGGCGCGGCCTCTCTCCGCCTGCCTTGGCGACGGCCGTCAACCGGGCCGCCACCGCTTCGCCGATCCCGCCGCCGGCTCCGGTGATCACCGCACGCATGGTCCAAGTCTCGCGCAATCGAGGCGGCCCCGCCGGGCTCACGGAACCCGACTGGCGCGAGCGCTAGTCGGGCCGTCGCAACCCTCTGCGCGGCCTCCGGCCCGTGGTACGAACTCCCTGGTAAGCCCACCGAGGAGAAGACGGGGAGGTCAGCGATGGCCCGAGAAATATCGACCAGGCCGCTTGTCGGCACCGAGGTCAACAGTTGGGATGACGAGGCCGACGTCGTCGTCGTCGGCTATGGGATCGCCGGGGTATGCGCCGCGCTCGGCGCCCATGAGTCCGGTGCCGATGTCCTCGTGCTTGAGCGCGGCGGCGGCACCGAGGGCCTGTGCGGGGCAATCCTCTACCTCGGCGGCGGCACGCCGATGCAGAAGGCGATGGGCTGGGAGGACACCCCTGAGGGCATGCGGCGCTTCCTCTCCGCCGCGCTCGGCCCCGGAGGCGTCGACGAGGCGAAGGTAGCCGCCTACAGCGAGGGCAGCGTCGACCACTACGAGTGGCTGGTCGGGCAGGGCGTCCCGTTCGTCTGCGGCGCCGACCCGGAGGGGACCCACCTGGCGACGGCCGAAGAGGACGGGTTCGTCAACGTCGGCGGCCAGGAGTACGCCGGGGGCGGCCTGGTCTGGACCGGAGGTGAGAACGCGTACCCCTTCGACGAACTGGTCGCAGCTGTTCCCCGAGGCCACATCCCCCGCGACCCCGAGGCGGAGGGAGAGGACCTGTTCGAGGGCGCGGCGACCAAGCGACTGCTCGCCCACGCCGCCGAGACCGGGATCCGGGTCCGCTACGAAACCGGCGCCGAGCGACTGATCGTCGACGCCGACGGCGCCGTGATCGGGGTCGAGGGGCTCAGCGCCGGGAACCCGGTTCGGGTCAGAGCGCGCGGCGGCGTCATTCTCGCGACCGGCGGGTTCTGTTATAGCGAGGAGATGTTGGCGAAGCACCTGCCGATCATCAACGAACTGAAGATCAGCCCGATGGGGCACGGCGGGCAGGACGGCGTCGGGATCCGCATGGGCCAATCGATCGGTGCCGAGGTCGTCCATATGGACGCGGTCGACGTGACCCTGCTGGCGACGCCGCCGATGTCGTTCCGCGCGGGCATCCTGCTCAACGAGCTCGGCCGGAGGTTCGTCAACGAGGACACCTACTTCGGCCGCCTCGGCGCCGAGGCGATGCTGCGCCAGGGGGGCAACTCCTACTTGCTGGTCGACGAGTCGATCTTCGTCGAGAGCTCCTGGCGTCGGCCGTCCTGGGTATCGGACTCTCCCGCCGACCTGGAGGCCCAGATGGGGCTCCCGGCGGGGTCGCTGACCGAGACGCTCGAGTACTACAACCGCTTCGCCGCCGAAAAGCAGGACCCGTTGTTCCACAAGCGGGACCCTTGGCTGCAACCGCTCGGCGGCACCCTGGCGATGATCGACCTCCGGGTCGATCCGGGCGCCAGCCCCGACGGGGTCAGCTACATCCCGCACGAGGTGGAGGGCCCGGCCGACATGACGCTCGGTGGCACGCTCACCCTGGGCGGGCTCCACACGACCGTCGACAGCGAGGTGATCGACCTGGACGGTCGGACGGTGAACGGGCTGTACGCCGCCGGACGGGCGAGCAGCGGGCTTGCGATCCACGGCTACTGCAGCGGCATCTCGCTCGGTGACGGCTCGTTCTTCGGCCGCCGCGCGGGGCACGCCGCGGCGGCGCGGGCGGCGACCCTGACCCAGCGGGCCTAGCGGAGGAGCAGGAGCCCGACGATGCTCGCAAAGCGCGCCTGGTTCAGCGCCAGTCGGTTGCCGGACCGGCGCAACCACCGGATCTACAACGAATACCACCAGCTCGACCATCGCCCCGAGAACCTCGCCCTTCCCGGCGTTGTGTTCGGCGAGCGGTGGGTGTGCCCGCCCGAGTTGCAGGCGGCCTGCTCGTACGGCGACCCGCGATTCGAGGGGATGCAGTACCTGGTTCACTATCTCCTCGGGGACCCGCTCGGACCCTCGACCCAGGAATGGCTCGACCTCTCGCGAACGGCCTTCCAGGAAGGCCGGAGGCCGGAGACCGGCCTGGTCGAAAGACCGTTCATGGGTTGGTTCCGGCCGTTGAAGACGTACGTCAACCCGCGGGTGCGCATCTCGGCGGAGGCGCTGCCCTGGCGCCCGGTGCAAGGGGTCTTCGTCAACTTCGTCGAGATTGACCCCGGCGCCGACCAGAAGGTCGTCCACGACGAGCTCGCCCGTCTCGAAGAGGAGCTGATGCCGGCCGCGATCGGCGAGCTCGACGTCGCCGGAGTGGCCGTGTACGTGAGCGACCCGGACGCGGAGAGCCCCTTCTCGACCTCGCTTAAGGACGAGTCCTTCGCCACCGATCCCGACCTCAGGGTCGAGCTCTACTTCCTCGACGCGGATCCGCTCCAGGCGTCCGCCGCCCTGCGCGATCTGGTGGCGACACCCGATCCCGATCGATCCGGGGCGGACGGAGCGCCGATCCTACGCCCGCTCTTCGCCGGGCCGCTGGCGCCGATCGGCCCCTGGCAATGGTCCTGGTTCGACGGGGAGGCCCAAGATGACCGGTAGGCACCGACGCTCGATGGCGGAAGCACTGGATCGAGGTATGTTCGAGCCCGACGCGCCCCGCCCGGAGAACGTGATCGTCCGCTTCGCGGGCGACTCCGGGGACGGGATGCAATTGGTCGGCGATCGCTTCACCGCCGCCACGGCTCACGTCGGCAACGATCTCTCGACGCTGCCGGACTTCCCGGCCGAGATCCGCGCTCCCGCCGGCACGCCGGGCGGCGTTTCGGCCTTCCAGATCCACTTCGCCTCGCGCGACATCCTCACCCCTGGCGACCACCCGAACACCCTGGTCGCGATGAACCCGGCAGCGGTCAAGGCGCACCTGGGATCGCTGCGGCCGGGTGGGACCCTGCTCGTCAACGAGGACGCCTTCACCCCCGCCAACCTGCGCAAGGCCGGCTACGCCGCTGACCCGCTGGCCGACGGCACCGTCGCCGACTACCAGGTCTTCAGGGTTCCGATGACGACCCTCTCCGCCCGGGCGACCGAGGGGATCGAGGGCCTGCGGCCCGCTGAGGCGCAGCGGACCAAGAACCTCTTCGCGCTCGGCCTCGTCTCCTGGATGTACGGCCGCCCGCAAGGCGAGACGATCGCCTGGCTCGAGGACAAATTCGCCAACCGGCCGGCGATCCTCGCGGGCAACGTCGCCGCCTTCAAGGCCGGATACAACTTCGGCGACACGACCGAGCTCGCGGTGACGCCGGTCGAGATCCCGCCGGCCCCGCTCGCGCCGGGCGAATACCGCAACGTCAACGGCGCCAACGCGCTGGCGATGGGCCTGATCGCCGCCGGGGTCCTCAGCGGGCTGGAGCTGTTCTTCGCCACCTATCCGATCACGCCGGCCTCCGAACTGCTCCACCAGCTGGCCCGCCACCGGGCCATCGGGGTGCGTACGGTGCAGGCCGAGGACGAGATCGCCGCCGTCAACATGGCCCTCGGCGCCTCCTTCGGCGGGCGCCTCGGGGTGACGGCTACCAGTGGGCCCGGCCTCGACCTGAAGGCGGAGACGATCGCCTTGGCGGTTGCCGCCGAGCTGCCGCTGATCGTGATCGACGTCCAGCGGGCCGGGCCGTCGACCGGCTTGCCGACCAAAACCGAACAGTCCGATCTGCTCGCCGCGATCCACGGCCGCCACGGCGAGTCGCCGCTGCCGGTCCTCGCGCCGGCGACCCCGGCCGACTGCTTCGACATGGCGATCGAGGCCGCCCGGATCGCGGTGCGTTTCCGCACGCCGGTGATCCTCCTGTCGGACACTTTCCTCAGCAACTCCTCCGAGCCGTGGCTCCTCCCTGAGGCCCCGTCACTGCCGGCGATCGACCCGGACTTCGCCGAGGGCCCGAACGCCGGCGACGAGTTCATGCCTTACCTGCGCGGCGATCACGGTGAGCGCCCCTGGGCGATCCCCGGCACCCCGGGCCTGCAGCACCGACTCGGCGGGCTGGAGAAGGAGAACGGATCGGGCCAGGTCTCCTACGCCCCCGACAATCACGCGCTGATGACGAGATTGCGGGCGGCGAAGCTCGAGCATCTGGCCGCCGAGCTGGAGCCGCTGGAGGTCGAGGGCGACGCCGATGCCGACCTGCTGGTCCTCGGCTGGGGGTCGACTGCCGGGGTGATCGGCGCGGCGGCACGCCGGGTGCGCGCCCGCGGCATCCGCATCGCGACCGCGCACCTGCGTCATCTGGAACCGATGCCGCAGAACGCCGGCGCGGTCCTGCACTCGTTCGAGAAGGTGTTGGTCCCTGAGCTCAACAGCGGGCAGTTGCTGAGCCTGGTGCGAAGCAAATTCTTGCTCGATGCGGTCGGTTACAACAAGGTCGAGGGTGTGCCGATCCTCGCCGGGGAGCTGGAGGAGGCGGTCATGGGATTGGTGCGCGAAGGATGAGCGTCGAGGGAAACGGCGGCGGGACCGTCGCCGAGCTGACCAAGGCGGACTTCGAATCCGGCCAGGAAACCCGCTGGTGTCCGGGGTGTGGCGACTACGCGATCCTCAACTCCGTGCAGACGGTGCTGCCCGAGCTCGGCGTGCCGCCGGAGAAGACGGTGTTCATCTCCGGCATCGGCTGTGCGGGCCGGTTCGTCTACTACATGAACACCTACGGAATGCACGGGATCCACGGGCGGGCGCCCGCCCTGGCCACCGGGATCGCGACCTCGCGAGACGACCTCTCGGTCTGGGTGGTGAGCGGGGATGGCGACTCGCTCTCGATCGGCGGTAACCACCTGATCCACGCCCTGCGACGCAACGTGCCGATCAAGATCCTCCTCTTCAACAACCAGATCTACGGGCTCACCAAGGGCCAGTACTCGCCGACCTCGGAGACCGGGAAGGTCACCAAGTCCACCCCCTTCGGCTCCGAAGACCATCCGTTCAACCCGTTGGCACTGGCACTCGGCGCCGACGCCTCCTTCGTCGCCCGCACGATCGACACCGAGAAGCGGCACGTGCGCGAGACCCTGCGTGCCGCCGCCGAGCATCCCGGGGCCGCCTTCGTCGAGATCTACCAGAATTGCAACGTCTTCAACGACGGAGCATTCGCGGCGATCCGCGGCAAGGGTGGCGCCGCGAACCAGATCCGGCTCGAGCACGGCCGGCCGATCCGCTTCGGCGAGGACCTTGAGATGGGCGTCGTCGCCTCGATCGCCGGGGGGCTCGAGATCGTCGAGGTCGCCGCCGCGGGACAGGCAGGGCTCGTCGTCCACGACGCCCACGTGGACGATCCGAGTCATGCCACCGCGCTGGCTCGCCTCGCGGACGCGCCGACCGGGCCGACCCCGATCGGCGTCTTCCGTGCGGTCGAGCGCCCGGTATACGGCTGCGGTCGCCGAGGCGAGCACTCCACGGCGGCGAACCGCGAGGACCTCGACGCCCTCCTGCGCGACGGTGACACCTGGCAGGTCTGACCGGCCGACGCCTCCAATGGTGGCCGCCGGCGAAAGCAACAGTGCTCGCGAAGGGCGGCCAGGACGCTGGTAACTTCGCGAGGCAAGCGAGTCGGAGGTTGATCGATGTCAGCTGCGGAGGAGGTATCGGTTCATTTGCTGGGGGCGTCTCCCCGCCGCCCGCGCCGTGTCGCCATCGGGACCTTCGACGGCGTCCATGTGGGGCATCGTCGCGTGATCGCGGGCGCCGACACGGTCCTTACCTTCTCGCCGCACCCCCGGGCGGTTATCGGCGAATCGCCCGCCCTGCTCACCGAGATCGACGCTCGGATCGACCTGCTCGCCGGCTGCGGCGTCTCTGAGGTCGTCCTGATCCCATTCGATCGCGCCTTTGCCCAGATCGCGCCCCAACGGTTCATCGACGAGGTCCTGGTAGGGGAGCTCGGCGCCGTCGAGGTGGCGATCGGCTCGGACTTCCGCTTCGGTCGGCGAGGTTCGGGTGGAGTGGGCGATCTGCGGGCCGACCAGCGGTTCCGGACCCGGGTCGAGCCGCTCCTGCTGCGCGAGGGCGACGTGGTCTCCTCGACCAGGATCAGGTCCCTGGTCGAGGCGGGCGACGTCGAGGCCGCCGCCCGCCTGCTCGAGCGGAAGTTCAGGATTCTTTGTCGGCCGTTGCCGGACGTCGATCCGGACCGGCTGTCGATCCCCTGGCCGGACGATCTCGTCCGGCCCGCTCCCGGGGCCTATTCGGTGGCCGTGCTCGGCCCCCGGGGCGAGGACGCCGGCCGCGTCCCGGGCGAGATGACGATCGCGGAGGATGGCGTGTTGCTGCTCCCGGAGCGAGGGATCGAGTTCTCCGGTCCAGTCACGATCGAGCTTTCCCGACGGCTCTTCTCGGAACCTGGCGATATCGAGCGGGCGATCCGGCTTGAGACATCGCCGCAGGCAGGCTGCCGCGCCGGATGACCGAGGCCTCGCCCAGGTCATCGATCCGGCGGATCCTCGTGGCGGTCGACGGATCAGCGGCATCCGACGCGGCGGTCGGGCGCGCCGTCGATCTCGCCACGGAGCTGAACGCCCGCTTGACCATCCTCACCGTCGTCCCCTGTTACCGGGCCCCGGCCTACCCCGCGGCGGTGTCGGCTCCTCCGGTGGACGACGCTGTCTGGGAGAGGGGCCTGCGCGCCGCGGGAAAACTGGTCCCCCTGGACATCGGGCTCACGCTGCTCATGCGGTCTGGCGCTCCCGCCAAGAAGATCGTCGAGGAGCTGGAGGCCGGCGATCACGACCTGCTGGTGATCGGCTCGAAGGCGCGCGGCCGGCTTCGGCGGCTGGTCTTCGGCTCGGTGGCGTGGGATGTGGCGCGGGCGTCTCCCCGACCGGTGGTCATGGTGGCGGATAGGTCGGCGCGGGCCGTGGACGGTGTATCGGTGGTCAGACGAGAGGAGGCTGGGTCATGGAATACAGAAGGTTGGGCGACTCGGGGCTGAGCGTCTCGGTGTTGGGCCTGGGCGGCAACAACTTCGGCATGCGGCTGGGAGAGACTGAGACCCAGGCGGTCGTCGAGGCCGCGCTCGACGCCGGGGTGACGCTGTTCGACACCTCCGATTCCTACGGTGAATCGGAGGTCCTCCTCGGCAAGGCGCTTCGGGGCCGTCGCGACGAGGTGGTCATCGCCACCAAGTTCGGCAGCCCGCGCGAAGGGCGGGTCGACGAGGACGATCCGGTCCGCTCGGCGCGTGGTGGCCGGCGCTACGTCCGGCAGGCGGTGGAGCGCTCGCTGGCACGCCTGGGGACCGACTGGATCGATCTCTACCAACTCCATTTCCCGGATCCAATCACGCCGGTCGGCGAGACGCTCGAAGCGTTGACGGAGTTGGTGCAAGAGGGCAAGGTCCGCTACATTGGGTGCTCGAATCTTTCGGCCTGGCAGGTGACCGATGCTGTCTGGACCTCACGCGCCAGGGGCCTGCAGCAGTTCATCAGCGCGCAGAACGAATACAGCCTGCTGGCTCGCGGGGTCGAGCTCGAGCTGATCCCCGCACTGGAGTCGCTCGGCCTCGGGTTGCTTCCCTACTTCCCCTTGGCGAGTGGGTTGCTGACCGGCCGTTATCGGCGCGGCGAGTCGCCGCCCACCGGATCCCGGCTGGATTCCTGGGGCCTCTCCAGCCTGCTCACCGACCGGACCTTCGACGTCGTCGAGGGTCTCGAGGATCTCGCCGAGCGGGCGGGCGCGACCCTGCTCGAGGTGGCTTTCGGGGGGCTCACTGCCCAACCGTCGGTGGCCTCGGTTATCGCCGGGGTCACCTCGGTCGATCAGCTCGTCGCGAACGTAGAGGCCGTCGAATGGATGCCTGGAGCCGAGACGCTCGCCGCGCTGCGGGCCGTCTCGGGCCGGACCGAGGAGCGCTTCTCGGTGGTCGCCGCCTTCGGATGAAGGAGTGGAGCCCGGCAGTCGTCGTCTGGAGATGGCGCAAGCGACAGTGGGTGCCGCCTCGCGGTTGATCGATCGTGGCCGCGACCATATTTTCCTCGGAGGGTTCGCCTGGCGGACGCACTCGACGTAGAGGAGAAGCGGATGAAGACGGTCGCGATCGTGGGCATGGGCCCGCTCCTGTCGCTCTCGATGGCGCGGAAGTGGGGTGAACAGGGCGCGAATGTCGCGATGATCTCCCGGACCCAGTCGAAGCTCGACGCCTACGCCGCGGAGCTGGGCGAGGCTGGCATCCTGGCCCGAGGGTTCGCGGCTGACGTGCGCGAGCCGGACTCCCTCACCGCCGCCTATGCCGAGATCCGGGAGCACTTCGGTCCGATCGAGGGCCTTTATTACGGGCCGACGGCGTGGTACCCAGGCCAGTCCTTCATGCCGCTCGAGACCACGGTCGACGGCGCCATGAACCACTTCCGGCTGCTGGTCGGAGGCGCGATCACCTCAGTCAACGCACTTCTGCCCGACATGGAGGCCCGAGCGGACGGAGTGATGCTCTTCACCACCGGGACCTCAGCCCACGATCCGTTGCCGTTCATCACCTCGCTTGGGATCGCCAACGCGGGTCTTCGCAACTACGTGCGCTGTCTGGTCGACGAGTTGAGAGCCAAGGGCGTCTACGTCGGGACGCTGTCCGTCGGCGTGCCGATCGACCGTGATGGGACCGACAACGACCCTGACCGGATCGCCGACAGATTGCTCGCGATGGCTGCTGGGCGGGAGTTGACCGATGAGGTCTACGACAGCGGTCGTCCCTGGTCCGAGGCGGAGCATCCAGCCGAGGCGTGAGCGTCAGCCGGCCGCGGGCTTTCGGCGCACCAAGAAGACGTGCCTGCCCTCTTGGACGAGCTCGCCGCGCTGGTTCTCGATCGCGAATCCGAAGTGATCGTGTCGCCGAAGTGGGATTCTGCAGCGAAGACCGCGTCGGTGTGCACCGGGTTGGAATCGCCCGAGACCGCGGTGAAGGCCACGACGTCCGCCTCGGTCACAGTGCGGCCGGCCGGCCGCCCCTCGGAGCCGATGTCGATCTCGTCGAAGTACCTGGAATGCATCGTCTCTGGCGAACCTCGTCTCGAAGATAACACCCGCCCTCGGGAGTTCCGGTCGCGCGTCGCTCCCGCCAGTCTGCCGCGGAGATCGTGATCGCTCCGGAGCATTCGCCCAATATGCGCCCTCGGTCGACAGAGGGTCCGGGGACTCGACCTCCTCCGGTTCCGGCGTCGGGTCCTCCGCCCAGAGCGCGAAGACCATCAAGGAGCTCACCAGGCGACCGACGAAGATCGCCGTGACCGTTCCGATCGAGAAGCCGATCCCCGGAGGCGCGAAGGTCGCCTACATCGAAAACGGGCCGCCGTCGGGCAAGATCACCGGCAACACGCTGACCGAAGCAGCCGCGGTGCCCGGGCTGACCGCGACCGTCGGCGGCCAGAACTTCAGCACCGCCTGGGTGCGGGGAGCGGGCAAGCTGATCGCGGCGATGGTCCCGGCGGGCTCGAAGATCGGCGAAGTCGTGCAGGCCTTCATTCCCGACGCGCCGCTTCAGGCGGCAACCAAGCGCGGCATCGAGGAATAGTGTCCGAGCTGCGAATACAGCAGCCTTTTGATCCCGGCCGCGCAGATCCCGAAGACGCAGGAACAGACGGTCAACTTCGTCCGCAAGGAAGATCCGCAGGCTCTGATCCTGCAGATCGAGTACCTGGACACCGGTCTCGAACCGGCGCTCCAAACGCCAGGCTGAACACGGACGAAATCGTCGCCTACGGCGGCAACCTCGATTCGAGCGGCGGGCTCGAACGGCTGCGCAACGGAGAAAACCTGCTCCTTGCCGGCTCGATCTTCCCGACGACGAAATCGGCTGGTACATCGCCGACGCCTTCCCGCGGGCCCTGGCGGGAGTTCCGACGGCGCCCAGCGAAGCGGCACTAGGGCGCTGGTTCCTGACGCCTGGCTCGGTGTCGAGGGAAGAAGAACCCGCGGTGCGCGACTACCAAGTTCAGTTCAAAGCACTTTGGGGGAAGTAGTGGTTCCCCTTTGGGCCCTGGGTTTGGACTCAGGTTCGGCTCGGCATTCGCAGGGGGGGTAGATCGCTGAGCACGGCGGCGGCCTTGGTCAGTCTTTCCATCAGCGCAACGCGGTCCGTCGCCCAGGCCTGTTCGGCCGTCTGGCCGTCGGTGCTCGTCATGGTCCAAGGACCGGTGTTGCCGAGCGCATCGAGCGCGGCTGTGGCCATCTCGCTTGGGGCGGCTGCCTTCGTCTCCGCGCGATCGATGGGAGCGGCAGGGACCGTCAGGACATCGACATCAAACTGGCCGAGCTCGATCCACAATCCCTCGGCCAGCACCAGGCTGAACGCCTTGGTCGCGTTCTCCGCCGCCATATAGGCCGATCCGGCGGAGGCGTCCTGGGGGGCCGTGAGGATCAGTCCCCCACGATGGCGGGATGCCATTTTTCGGCCGAGGTAGTGCGACAGCGCAACCACGGTCTGACAATTCATGGTGACCATCTGGAGTGTCTGCTCGAGGGACCGGCGAATGAAGAGGTCGCCACCGGACGGACGCATGGTGTCGGCTACGAACAGTCCGACCTCGGTCCCCTCGACCACCTCTTGTACTTCGGGGAGCGCACTTACTCCGGCGAGCTCGACGACGCCTACTCTAACGTCCACATCGTGGGCCGCACGAATGTGGTCCGCGGCCTGCTCGAGAGCAACACCGTCACGGTCCAGTAAGACGAGATCAATGCCCTGTGCCGCGATCTGCGTAGCGATTGCCGAGCCGATTCCGGAGGAGCCACCCGCGACGACAGCCCACGGACCGTACCGCGATTTGAAATCGATTCTCATCAGTCTTCCACAGCCTTCCGTTCGAGTCTTGTCTGATCATGACGTCCGATCTCACTGTCTCGATGCGACTGGCGAAGTCGCTAGAGGACCGGTGAAAAGGCGAACCTCATGCATCGTCTCGGGCGCTGTTCGTCGTGAGACCAGGAAGAAGTTGCGCCACGCTTTCCGGTTTTCGGTCGCGGGCTGCTGCATCCGGCCGACATAGCTCCCGATGATCTGCCGGCCCGATCCCGACGCGGTCAGACCGACCTAACAGCCTTCTACTGCTGGTCGCCGAGGACCCTGTTCGCCAGCGCGGTGTCAACCATCACCTGGATGTGGACTATCTTCTTACGCTCGACCGTGTAGATCTCGATGATGGGCGTGGAGATCGCGCCGCCGGTGGCCCGGGAGACAGCGTCGAAGTTGACGTCCAAGAGCACCCGGCCGTCGTCCAGGTCGTAGAGCTTTGGTGGGATCGCCTCAGGAAATTCCCAAGCTTCACCGATCATTGCGATCATGTCGGCAAAGCTCTGACGACCGCGTTTGACTCCACCATAGGGTAGCCCGATGGGCTCCAAGACTTCGATCTCTGGATCGAGGAACTCTAAGGCGTCGTCTATCTGCCCGCCGAAGAACGCCTGAATGAAGCTGTACACGACTCCCTTTGCCTCGCTCACTTCATTCATCAACTTCGCTCCCCTCAACGGATGGCCGGTTTGAAGCTCGAGAATGCTAAGCGGCGACGAAGGCACTTCATGCGCCGCTGGCGGTTGCGCCGGCGGATATCGCGGGCTTGGCTGACGCCGGGCCGGACGCCGTCGCGCCGGCTCAAGATCTCGATGAAGAGTGCTTCGCCGACCGCCGTCCGCGCGTGTTGGCCGATTTCCTGGACCCTAGACATCGAGTAGCAGGTCGGAGAAGCCATCGACCGCGACATAGGTTTCCGCGTATCCGGAGCCTGCCTGACTGCGCCCTGCACGTTCAACCATGCTGTCGGACCATCTCGCCTTCGGTCGAGTCGCCGGGGTCGGGGCAGCCCCATTGTCGGGTCACGCCCGATGCGCCTCGGGCCTCGGCGGCCGTTGTCGTCGACATCGCGGCGGCCGAGCGCGTCTTCGGCGGTCCTACGACCGGGTCGGATGCGATCGCGCCTTCCCGCCCAGGGTCAGGTCGCCATAAGGGCCGTTCTCGGGCGGAGTCGGCATGCGCGCTCTCCTCGGGGGTCCCGCGACGACGGCGCGATTGCTGGAATCCGTAGATCGAGCTGACATCAGGGGGAAATTGGCCGCTCTGCCAGCTGAGCTATAGCCCCGAAATGCCCGATTTGCAGGGCAAACCTGCTTCGAATCGGGTGGTTCCAGGGGCGGAGTGTAGCGGGGATGTACGTGGCTGAAAACGGCCGGGGCGCTGCGCGAACAGCGCCGGCCCGGCACCGAAAGGCAGAGGTATGTCGGGGAAGGAGGTATGTCGCAGGTCGGCGGTGCGCGGACCTGCAACCCTGGTTCGCGACCTACTGATGAGCCTTCATCGGCGCGCGTCCCGCCGACCACGCGAGCGGTCCGCAGGGGCACCCGACAGGTAGAGGAGGCCGACCCGTCCTCGCCCCAGTTCCTCGAGCGCCCGCAGCAGGCGAAACCTGCTCGCCTGACGCCCCGCGGGCGACTTCCCCCGCGGCGCCTCGGTCCTGGTGTCGATCAGGGTCATCCGGGCCTCCCTGGCCGCATCTCGGCGCCCTCGCTCAGAAGTCCCTTCGCCGCCAGAGCCTCGAAGGCCTCGACCACGGCCGGATCGAACTGACTGCCGGCCCCGCGCCGCAGCTCTTCGAGCGCCCGCTCGGGGCGCATCGCGACCGAGTGGGGGCGCTCGGCGACCATCGCCGCGTAGGCGCCGCATACCGCGACGACCCGGGAGCCGAGAGGGATCTGCTCGCCGCGCAGATCGTCGGGATAGCCGCCGCCGTCCCAGCGCTCGCCCGCCGAGCGGACCAGGCGCGCCACCGGCACCAGCGCCGCCGCCGAGGCGATGATCCGCTCGCCGACCAGGGGGTGGCGGCGGACGAACTCCCACTCGGAGTCCTCGAGTGGCCCGGGCTTGTCCAGGATCGCGTCGGGGATCGCCATCTTGCCGACCTCGTGGAGCTGGGCGGCGCGGGATGTCTCGTCGCGCTCCTCGGCCGACATCCCCAGCTCCTCGGCCGTGGCCAGTGCCAGCTCCCCGAGATCGAGTGCCTGCTCGGCCAGGCGGGGCCGGCGCTCGCGCAGCGCCGTGAGGAGGACGTCGCGCGACTGAGAGCCCGCCGAGGTCCGCTCACTCACCTTGTCGGCATACATGCGCCGGTCGGCCAGCTGCATCGCGGCCTTCACCGAGTCCGCCTCGACCGGCAAGAGCACGCTGCCCTGGGAGGCGCCGATCGCAAAGCCCTCGCCGTGCTCGTGGAGCGCCGCTCCGGCTCCTGCGAGGAGCGGCTCGACCTCGGCGGCGGTGCATTCAGCGAGCAGGCAGAACTCATCGCCGCCGAGCCGGTAGGCGCGGCCCCGGGCCTCCGCGAAGCGCCCGAGGCGCTCGCCGAGGCGCTCCAGCAGGGCGTCGCCGGTGGGATGGCCGAAGGTGTCGTTGTAGAGCTTGAAGCCGTCGAGGTCGAACATCGCGAGCAGCGTCACGTGGCCCTCCTGTGGCGACACGGCGAGCGCCGCGGCGAGATCAGCCATCAGGCTGCGGCGGTTTGCGAGGCCGGTCAGCTCGTCGGTCCGGGCCTCATGCTCTGATCCCGCGAGGCGCTCCCCGGCCCGGCGCAGCGAGAGGGCGAGGCGGCCGATCACCGCGAGCAGGGTGGCGAAGGCCAGCACTTCGGCGGCGGCCGGAAGGTGACCCATCCGTTCTCCGGCCAGCACTCCCATCGCCAGGAGCGCCGCCGCGACGGGCACGGCCGCCACCCGCATCCCGCGCGGCACGACCTGCGGGCGGCGCGGCGCCGGGGCCCATGCCGCCGCTGCCAGGAGCAGCGCGCCGAGCGGCCAGGCGACGTCGAGGAGGCCGCCTTCGACGTAGGTGCCCTGGGCGGACTGCAGCAGGTAGACGACGTCTGATCCGGCGAGGACCAGAAGCCCGGCGCCGAGCAGCGACCAGGTGGCCCCGGGCCGCCAGCCGGTGAAGGCGGCGGCGGTGACCACGAGCGCCAGCAGGGTCAGGTCGCAGATCGGATAGGCCAGGTTGGTCGCGGTTTCGAGACTGGAGCCGGTGTTCGATGCGGCGGCGATCGGCCCGAGCGCCAGCGCCGCGGTCAGCGCGGCGACGGCGAGCCCGGCGATCAGGCCGTCGAGCCAGCGGGTGAAGGGGAAGCTGCCGATCCGCTCGCGCAGCAGCACGATCAGGCCGGCGTAGGTGAGCGGGTAGAAGAGCAGGTAGCCAGCGTCGGCGGGGGAGGGGATCGGTACCGAGCCCTGCGCCGCCAGGGTCGCCTCGTAATAGATTTCGCCGCCGGTCCAGATCAGGAGCCCGGCGCCGATCAGGGCCCATGCGGCCCGCTCGCGCCGTACCAAGGCCGCGCGGGTGAGGCAGGAGGCGGCGGCACCCACCATGACCGCGCAGTAGATCCAGGTGCCGAACAGCGATTCGGAGCCGACGCCGGTGGCGGCGTGAAGTGCGAAGGCGGCGAAGCCTGCGAGCAGCACGGCGCCCGCGATGCGCAGGGCGAGGCGCGGGAAGGGGGCGAGCTGGGCCATGATCTCGACATACATCGACCTCCGGCCCGGGAACTTGATAGGTACCCGAAGGCCGCAGGGGTTTGAAGGGTGGTCGAGGTGGCAGTCGGCAATGATGTCGTGGCCTCGTGCCGGTTGACACCGGTGACCGTGACCTCGCCGGGTGCGATGCGCCGTGAGGTTCGGCTACCCCTACAAACCGGAAAGGCATTCCTCAAAGCGCCGAGCACAAACCAGGCGGTTCTCGAGGAGAACTGCCAGCCGCGAGAAGCCGGGGAAGTCGGCGCCTGGCTACGCCGCGCGGGTCTGACATGTGTCAGCGTCGGTAGGGCTGCAGGACCTGGGTGAATCGCTCTTCCAACGAGACGACCAGCGCCCCGTCGCGGTGGATGGCCCAACTGATCATCGCTCCGTGATAGACGACCTCGATCAACTCGGCCAGGGTGGCGATGTCAGTCCCTGGTCGAAGCTCCCTGTTCACAGCGGCTTCTCGCAACCTTTCGACGATCTTGGCCCGCAGCCGGATCGCGCCGGCCCTCGTGGACTCGTGGAACTCGCTGTCGGCCAACGCCACCTGGAGCAGCGATATCGAGTTCGCCATCTCCTGTGGAGTCGTCTCGGAATCCACCGAATGTACGAGTCCGGCGATCAGCCTGTCGAGGGCAGGTCCTCCCGCCGGAACTTCATCGATGCCGCCGACCCATCGCTCGACCCCCAGTCGGTCCGCAGCCAGCAGGAGTGCGCGTTTAGATCCGAAGCGTTGCACCAGCGTCGACGCAGACAACCCGACCTCTGCTCCTGCGGCTGCCAGGGTAAATCGATCGGGTCCGATGCGTTGCACGAGCCGGAGGACATCGCTCAGAATCGCCTCATCGCTGATGATCTTGTTTCGGGGCATCAGGGATTCACATCTGGGAGCTCGGCTCAGCGACCTGACCGAGCTTCCGTCGGGAAGGCATAGACCGACTGGACGGCACCCGCGTCCGTCACATGCGATTCGAGCAGCTCTGCTCGGATGTGGCCACCCACCGGGCCGAACAAGGGAATCCCCTCACCGATCAGCACCGGGACGCGGGTCACGGTGAGATCGGAGAGCAGACCGGCCGCCAGGAATGCCTGGACGGTCCGCCCGCCGTCTGCATAGACACGCTTCGCACCGGTATCGGCAAGCACTGCCTGCAGCGAGGGGAGGTCCGAATGGACCGTCACTGCAGAGTGCCCCATGTCCGGCTGCGGGCCCGGAGGTAACGCAGTGGAGAGGAGGTGTATCGACATACCCCGGTAGTAGTCCGGAGCGGACTCCCGCATCACGTCATAGGTCGCGCGTCCCATGGCCATCGCATCGACAGAACCGAAGAAGGCGTCATACCCCGTGTTCTCGAAGCCCGTCAACCAGTCCAGCTCGCCATTCGGGCCCGCGATGTAGCCGTCGAGACTGCAACCAAGAAAAGCATGAAATGTCGTCATCTCTTGATAATACATGAACGTGCATTTATAAAAGCCCACCAAGTCGCCTCCGAGGCAGAGGGTGCAATCGATCCACGAGGCGATTGCGTTAGAAGCCCAGGGCAGGAACCGTGCGAGCTGGCACTCTTCAACGGCCTATTCGACGCGGACTGAAATCGCGAGTCGCGTTCAGTCAAGGCCGCCAACGTGCCGCTTTAGCAAGTCAGGTCAGCCACCGAGGACAGATCGAGCGGTCTCCGATATATGCGCGGATAGTCGGCGACAATGCGATGTCGGGCACTCAAAGCGGCAAGTGCCCGATCCGACCATGGAGTGGATTGAAATTCGGGTTGCGCCCGTCCTTGGACCCCGGATGTCGGAACCCCTCCGATCTCATGGTCGCCGTGCTCGAGACCGCGCTGGTGACCAATCTGCTCGGCCTGGTCCTCGTCGCGGTGATGACCAGTTACGTCTATGACTGCGCCTCGGTGGAGGAGAAGAACCCTCATCGCAACCTTACCGAGCGCCGATCCCGCCTACCAGAGCGAGAACGAAGATGCTCCTCCACTTCGTCATCGTGCGGCCGCGGTGATCGGCCTGCGCGGATGAGAATTACTTCCTTGGCCGCGAGCGCCCGGCGCGGCGGGCTCTCTGGTCTGACAGTGTGGGTGGCTCCCGGTCATCTAATGCCGGAGACAAACAAGGAGAGCTCTTATGAGCGACCTACCGAACGTAGTACTCGTCCACGGCGCCTGGGCCGACGGATCCAGCTGGAGCGCAGTGATCGAGAGCCTGCAGGCGAAGGGCTACGACGTCGTCGCCCCGCAGTTCCCGGAGACCTCGACCGAGGACGACGTCGCACGGCTGCGGCAGGCCCTCGGCCGCCTCGACGGCCCGACCGTCGTCGCCGGTCATTCATACGGCGGCCAGATCATGACTGCCCTCGGACCGGACGCGCCGAACGTGATCGGCCTCGTCTACGTTGCCGCCTTCGGGATCGACGAGGGCGAGTCGCTGGGAGCACTGCTCGGTGGCGGGCCGCCCAGCCCGGCGCTGGCCAACATCGCGGTCGACGACCAGGGGTTCGGCTGGCTGCCCGAGGACGACTTCGTCGGGCACTTCGCCGCCGACCTGGATCCCGCCGATGCCCGCGTCCTCTACGCGGTCCAGCAGCCGATTTCGATGAGCACCTTCGAGTACACGATGGGCGTTCCGGCATGGAAGTCGCTGCCATCTTGGTTCGTGGTCGCGGCAGATGACGAGGCAATCCCGCCCGACGCCGAGCGTCAGTTCGCCGAGCGGATGGGAGCGACGACGATCGAGGTCACTGCCGGCCACCTGGCAATGGTCACCCACCCGGAGGTGGTCGTCGATCAGATCGAGCAGGCGGCTAAGGCGTCCGTCGGCGCTGCGGCCTGACGAGATGAAGGCTCCCCGCGCCTTTGGTTCCGGGAGCCTGACGGGCGCGGCGGTCTTCGGGCCGCCGCGGCCGGGAGACCGGCCGATATGCGTGCAGGCGCGGCCGCTCTAGAACCCCTCGGCCGCCTCGAGGAGTGTTTGCGGCGATGCTTGAACAGCTCGCCGAAGGCGGTGTTCTCGGGCATCAAGCGCAGGAACTCGAAGGTCGGGCCTCCTTGACCGGATGTGGAGGCCTACCCGGGGTGCTGTGGAGCTGGGCGGATTCGAACCGCCGACCTCCTCGGTGCGCCGTTCAAGAGCCGACGACTACGACGAGACCGGCGCGAGCTCCTGCGCGGCCCGGAGCTTGTCCCAGATCCTGACGATGGCGGCGATGTCTTCGTCGTCGAGTGTGTCGATGAAGTGGCGGAGGATGGCGTCCTCGAAGGTGCGCGCGACTTCTTGGCTGTAGCTGCGCCCCGCCGGCGTGAAGCTGATCAGCGACCTACGCCCGTCGCCTTGGTCGGCGCCGCGCTGGAGATATCCGGCATCGACGAGCTCCTGGACGAGACGCGAGGCGCGGGTAGGGCTGACGCTGACGAGCCGGTCGGCCAGCGCCCGCACTGACTGGGGCTCTTCGTCGTGCAGCCGGCAGAGGATCTCGGTGGCGCTGAAGGAGATGCCGTGCTGCTCTTGGAGATCGCGGTCGACGCGGTCGGTCACCGATGCGTGGGCGAACAGAAGCGCGAACCACGCGTCCTGTTGCTCGGGGGTGATCACCTCGGCCGCGGTGTGATCGGGCTGTGAAGGGTTTTTGCTCGACATCCCCCACAAAGCCTAACACGACGCAACTACAACTCTCAGCGTTTGGGTGCGCGCGCACGCATCTGTTACGGTGGCAAGCGTATTCGCGGTCAAGCCAGAAGAAATGAAGGAAGGCGAAATGAAGATCACGACGATCGGCAGAGGAGAAATAGGTGGAACGCTGGGGAGGCTGTGGGCCTCGGCCGGGCACGAGGTGACCGAACTCGGACACGACGGAGGGGATGCCGGCGACGCCGACGTCGTGCTTCTGGCGGTGCCCGGCCCGGTCGTGGCCGAGGCGCTGAAGGGCGTCTCGGGCCTCGAGGGCAAGGTCCTCCTCGACGCGACGAACCGGATCGCCAGTCAGACCCCACCGCCGGACGGATACGACTCCGTCGCCGAGTACGTCAAGGCGGTCACGGGCGCCGGCTCCGTCGCAAAGGTATTCAACCTCAACTACGGGGCCATCCTGGATCAGGCCGCCGACGCCGAGAGGCGACCCGGCAATCTCTGGGTCGGTGACGAGGGCGCCCGCGAGGCGGTCGAGCGGCTGAGTGCCGACGTCGGGATGGAGGCCGCCTTCGGAGGGCCGCTGGAGCGCGCGGCAGTGTCCGAGGGGTTCACCGAGCTCTTCATCTCGGTCCGCCAGCAGATGGGGCCCCCGATCTTCTACCGATTCGCGACTCCGGAGAGCCTCTAGCCATGCGCGTCTTCGTTGCCGGCGGGACCGGCCATTCAGGTTCGTACATCATCCCCGAGCTCATCGCCGCCGGCCATGAGGTCACCGGCTTGGCCCGGTCCGACGCGGCCGCGTCGGCGCTGACCGCGCTGGGCGCGAACGTGCGCCGCGGCGACCTCCAGGATCTCGATGGGCTCAGAGAGGGGGCTGCGGAATCCGACGGTGTCATCCACGTCGCGCACAGGCAAGACCTGCTGCCGACCGGCGGGATGGACGCCGTGGCCGCCGCGGAGATCCCGATCATGCTCGCGTACGGCGAGGCACTCGAGGGAACCGGGAAGCCGCTGGTCGCGGCGGGGAGCATCGGCTCGTCCGGGCAGCTGGGCCGGCCGGCCACCGAGAAGGACTCGGCTCTTCCCGTCGAGGATGAGCACAGCGGCACCCTCCGGGCTCGCAATGTGGTGGAGACCACCGTGATCGGCCTCGCCGAGCGGGGGGTGCGGTCTTCGATCGTGCGGATCGCCAATATCGCGCACGGCACGACCGATTACGCCGGGTTCCTGCCCACGCTGATCGCGCTCGCGAAGGAGAACGGCTTCGCCGGTTACCCGGGAGACGGCACGAACCTGTGGAACGCCGTGCACGTCCGCGATGTCGCCTCCTTGTTCCGCCTGGCACTGG